>CAEZWV010000011.1_pt1 | contig 41380 bp, 51 predicted proteins | sample 7265081 | NCBI WGS metagenome assembly CAEZWV01 (sample SAMEA6813891, study PRJEB35770) | uncultured Acidimicrobiaceae bacterium | biome: Freshwater; feature: Freshwater reservoir; material: water | place: Czech Republic | collected 2015-11-04 | depth 0.5m m
AGGTGCGGGTTGTCCATGTGATGCCGTCAGGGCTTGTCATGACGTGGGTACCGGTCCCCGTGTTGGCGACGGCTCCCGTGCTGGCGACTGCGACGAATTTTTCTTGTCCTGCTGTTCCGCCCCATGTCACGCCGCGCCAGTCGATGTTGGATGCGGAGGTGCGGGTTGTCCATGTAATGCCGTCGGGGCTTGTCATGACGCGGTTGTTAGTGCCAGTGCTCGCGACTGCGACGAATTTTTCTTGTCCTGCTGTTCCGCCCCACGCCACATCGCGCCACTCGTTGTCGGCTGCGGAGGTGCGGGAAGTCCATGTAATGCCGTCGGGGCTTGTCATGACGCGGTTACCAGTTCCGGTAGTCGACACGGCGACGAATTTTTCTTGTCCTGCTGGCCCACCCCAGGTGATCGAGAGCCAGTTGTTGTCGGCTGCTGAGGTGCGGGTTGTCCATGTAATGCCATCGGCACGCACGAGTGCAGTGGTGCACGAAAGAATTGTGATGGCAGCAACCGCAATCAGAAGCGCAATGAATCGACCCGAAGAAGGTGTGTGTGATCGCACATCAAACGAAAACGCCCTAGAAATACTAGAATTCATTTTCTAATTCTAATCGAGCGTATGAAACTTCACAAGGAGCTACTGCTTCTTTGGTGAATAGGTATTATTCAGATTCTCGTACGACGGCAGTTTGATCGAGAGTTAGTGTCTCCTCATGAGCATGACCTTCCCAGACCCAGACAAGTTGGATGATTATCTGTTGGAGCCGACTCATGAAGCGGAGTTGAGCCGAGTGCAGGCTCGTCGTGATTCTGTAAAGGCAGAAGGCGCGATCGCTTCCAAGTATTGGGGTGGCATTCAGTGGCGCATCGTGCTGACATTCAGTGTCTATGCAGTGCTGTGGACCAGTGTGCTTGTTCTTGGTGTGAATGGAATGATTCCGCTCTGGGCCGGACTCATCGTCAACACCGTGTTGGCAGCAACCTTCTATATGCCGATGCACGAAGCCGTTCACAAAAACATCTGGGGCAAAGTGTCACGTGGGCGAGTGGTGGAAGAAATCATCGGCATGTTGTGCAGCATCCCGCTCTTGATGCCATTCCGTAACCACCGCGCATCACACATGCGTCACCATGCGTATACGAATGATCCTGATCGCGACCCTGACTACTTCTCTCAGGGCGAACTCCGCGAGTTGCCAGTGAAGTTCCTCTCAGTGACTTTCGTTAATGCGTTATTGCCGCTCTTTGCATTGGTTCCGCCAATGCGCAAACTGCTGCATCCAGCGATGGTGCGTGCGAATCAGGCGAGCGCAAACAAGACCGAGGGTTTGATGCAGTTGCGTTTCTGGCTCATCACCCATGGCGTTCTTCTGACGGCTGTTCTTACTGGCTTCGGATGGCAAGCATTCCTGTTGTGGTATCTCCCAGCTCGACTGCAGTTGTTCTGGCTCGCCTTTGTGTTTGCTTGGTATCCGCATCATCCCGGTAATGAACAGGGTCGATACGTCGACACCCGCGTCGCAGTGTTCCCCGGATCAACGTTCTTGATTCGCGGACATGATCATCACGCATTGCATCACTTGTTCCCTCGTGTTGCGCATTATCGCTTGCCTTCAATGTGGCAAGAGATGGCTGCAGATCTAGTTCCTAAGGGTGTTCGTGCTGAAGGCCGTGCTCTCGAGGCAACTGGCCCCGTCGTTTGGTGATTCGCGGGGTGTCTGGGGCATCCCAGATTGTCCTGATTTGATTTGATTTGTTTGAAGGATGACTGGGTTACCCAGATCACTTAAGCAGGATGAAACAGAATTCGTTGCCCTCTGGGTCGCTCATGACTTGAAAGAAATTTGCAGGCTCTTCGTGCACGGTGCCGTGCCGTTTCGCACCAATTTGAGTACTTGACAAAACTGCTTCCTCGATATCTGGCACATCCAAGTCAAGATGCACCCGATTCTTCACTTGTTTTGTCTCAGGAACCTTTTGAAATCCCATGAAGCCAATCGCTGGGACATTTTCAAGCATTAGATAATCATCGGCAGAATCAGCCATGAGGTTCCCGCCAACAAGTTGTTGCCAAAATGAAATTAGAGAACGAGGGTCGTGGCAGTCCATCGTTATGGCAAGTGGACGAGCAATCGGTGACACTTGGCTGATATTACACAGTTCCACTTTTTGGTCACAGCACTACACCGACTACGGTCATGGATTCACGTTTGTTGCAGCAACGCTGGGCGTTAAGACTCGAGAAAGAGCACGAAAATGGCTATGAAAACTTTGACTGACATCTTGGGATGGCGCTACGCCACAAAGAAGATGAACCCAGCAACTCCTGTTCCGCAGGAAAAGGTGGAAGCAATCATTGATGCTGTTCGTATGGCTCCCACATCAAGTGGTCTGCAGCCATTTGAGCTTTTAGTGATCACCAACAATGACCTTCGTGCCCAGATTGCTCAAGCAGCGAATGGCCAGGCACAGATCACCGATGGCTCTCACCTTCTTGTCTTCGCAGCCTGGGACAACTACACCGAAGAGCGAATTGACGAAGTTGTTCAATTGACTGTTGATGCTCGTGGTGATTTGCCCACATTGCGCGGGTACTTCGACTTCTTGAAGGCCAACTATTTGAAGCGTGATGCAGAGGTCAACTACGCGCATGCTGCACGCCAGGCATACATTGCGCTGGGATTTGCAATGGTGGCTGCGGCGGAGCAAGAGGTCGACTGCACACCGATGGAGGGCTTTAACCCCGATGCTGTTGATGCCATCCTCGGATTGAGAGAGCGTGGTTTGCGCTCCGTGGTGTTATTGCCATTGGGCTATCGCGATACCGAAGGCGATTGGTTGTTCCCAATGCCGAAGGTTCGTAAGTCCCGAGCCGCAATGGTCACAGACTTGGCATAAGTCGGTCGGATTCAGACTCTGTGCCTGTCAGGCATTGAGTCGTCGACGCGTTACGAGCAAGCCAGCTCCAAGAGCAACTAGATACATCGCGGTCAGCAGAGTGTCGGATGGGTTTGTTGCTCCCGTTGCTGGCAATTGAGACGTGGTGACAGTGATGGGCTGTCGGAAACCTCTTTTGCTCACGGGGGCATAGAGGGCAATAGTGTGTTTACCGGCACCGAGATTTCTGGGTAACGCTCCCGTGAGAGTCACAAATCCCGATGCGTTGGCGTAACCAGAGCCAATGACTTGAGGTGTTGAAGCAACGACAAGTTGGACAAGTTCTCCCGGCGTGAATCCGCCAAACGACACTGTGAGAGGTTGACCGAGCGTCAGTGCACTCTTGGCAACGAGCGGACGTGTGGCCAACGGTAAACCAGTGACTACAGAAAGTGCGGGCGCACTTTGCGTAGTGGTTTGGTTCGGCGCAGCAGTTGTTGCGATAGTTGTCGAAGTTGAAGTTGATGTCGATGTAGTTGAACTCGTCGGGACAGTAGATGCAACAGGAGATGCTGAGTAGTAGCGCGTCGCTAGGAAGTCATCACCTGAAGTTCCGGCGACGATGATTCTGCCATCGGCTTGCAAAGCTACTGAAACTGCATTTGATATGGCATCAAAGACAGTGGTGACTTTGCCACCGGTCCCGAATGTGGTGTCGAGACCTCCGTTGGTGTTGTATCGCACAACCGCATACGCATAGGTGCTGCCGATATATACATTTCCAGCAACAATGATTTTCCCGTCCGCTTGCGATGTCATTGCCATCGCCTCCGATCGGTTGTTTCCAAAGTCGGTGGTGACTTTGCCACCGGTCCCGAATGTGGTGTCGAGACTTCCGTTGGAGTTGTATCGCACAACCGCAAAGGATGAGGTGGTGTCGCTGTAAATACGCCCAGAGACAAGAATTTTTCCATCAGCTTGCAACATCACTGAATATCCTTCGATGGATTCATTGGCGATAGTGACTTTGCCGCCGGTGCCGAAGGTGTTATCAAGGGTGCCGTTGGCGTTGTATCGCACAACTGCGAGTTCATTGCGATTAGCTGTCCCTGAGTATCCGGCCAAGACAATTTTTCCATCTGTTTGTACTGCCACCGAGTTTCCCCGGTCGTGTATGCCCAAATCGGTGGTGGTCTTGCCGCCGGTGGCGAAGGTGTTGTCAAGGGTGCCGTTTGTATTGAATCGTGCGATGGCGAAGTCCCACTCGTTGTTGACGTATGAACTTCCGACGATGAGAATTTTTCCATCGGCTTGCAATGTTGCTGACACCACATTGTCTCCTGCGCTGTTTCCAATGTCGGCAGTTGCTTTCCCAGTGTTCCCGAAGGTGTTGTCAAGGGTGCCGTTGGAATTGAATCGCACCGCCGCAAAATCAACTGATCCACTCATTTCTGAATGACCGATGAGAAGAATTTTTCCATCGGACTGGATCAGTACAGACTTTCCGTAGTCGTTATCGCCGGTATTGGCAAAGTCGGCAGTCACTTTGCCCCCCGTGCCGAATGTGGTGTCCACGGTTCCATCGGCGTTGTACCGCACAGCAGCGAAGTCCAAGGAACCGCCGATGTTTGTATCTCCGGCAATGATGAATTTTCCATCGGATTGGATTGCAAGATGTAGCGCTTGGTCAATGCTCGGCTGGGTGCCGATGTTTGTAGTGACTTTGCCGCTCGTGCCGAAGGTGTTGTCAAGGGTGCCATCAGCTATTCCGGATGCTGAAGCTGAAAACGACGAAACGGGGATTACCGCGGCGACACAAATCATCGCAGTTGCAATTGAAGCGAGTAATTCTTTAGGGCGACGCATTCATTGAGATTAGCAAAAGTTTTAGAAGATGAATTCTAATAATCAGTGGGCATTTGTTCTGAAGCGCCGATTGGGTTACCCCACGAATAATTTGCCGACTAGTACGGTCAATGAAGATGACTGACGGGTTGACAACAGAGCGATTGGTGCTTCGGAGGTGGACCGATGCCGACCGTGCCCCTTTTGCTGAGATGAATGCGGATCCAGAGGTGATGCGCTACTTCCCAAATGTGATGACGAAGCAGGAAACTGATTCCATGGTGGATCGCATTGAACAAGGATTTGAGAACAACGGCTTTGGTCTGTGGGCTGTTGAGATTGATGGCCGTTTTGCGGGATTGACCGGGCTCAATAGAACAACGTTTGACACTCCGATGGGACCACACGTCGAGATCGGTTGGCGCTTTGCAAAGTGGGCATGGGGACAGGGCTATGCAACGGAAGCTGCACAATGTGTTCTTGATGCGGCGTTCACCGACCTTGGTCTCTCCGAGGTCTATTCATTTACAACGGAGACGAATCTTCCGAGCGAACGAGTGATGCAGCGAATAGGAATGAAACGGCGCACTGATCTTGATTTTGATCATCCGAATACGCCCGAATGGTGGGGTGCGAAGCACATCGTCTATCAGGCTCAATCATCGGAAAACTAGAGTTCGAAGAGTTGTCAACGAGGAGAAGAGCACATGGGGAACATGGATACTCAGAACGAGACGCTTCGAGTCCTTCGTGCCTACGCACAGGCATGGCTCGCGGCGGACCTTGAAAAAGTGTTGGCGTCGTACCACGAGGACATTGAATTGCACTACATGGGAGAAAGTCCGCTTGCTGGTACCCATCGTGGACGTGATGCAGCATTTGCTGTTCTCGCTCAGGCATCAACACGAACTGCACGCAAGTTGATTGATGTTGAAGATGTACTAGCTGGTGAATCTCTGGGGGCATTAATCGCAATTGAAGACCTGGGTGATCCTCCACAGCGTGTCCGCCGAGTACTGCTGTATCGAGTGCAAGATGGAAAACTAAGAGAGTGTTGGCTTTTTGATGAGAATCAAAGGTTCATCGATGCCATGTGGTCAAAAGGAGATTGACATGCTTGAAATGAAAACTAACTGTGAGAAGTGTGATTGCGGATTGTCCAAGGAGGGCGAAGCATCTATCTGCAGTTTTGAATGCACCTTTTGTGTCCCATATAGCGAAGCAATGCAGCGAGTATGTCCAAATTGTGCTGGAGAACTCGTTCGTCGTCCTCCCCGAACCCTGTGATGTCTGAGCATTCGCCTGCGAGTGATCGCACGACCGTCAGGCGAGGTTCGAAACGAGCTGAGTACGGACACGAGAACATTCTGGAGATCCTGCGTTCGGGATCAGTTGCGCATGTCGGGGTGAACACAGGCGACGGTCCAATAGTTCTGCCTATGGTCTACGGAGTCACCGAAGATGTCATGTACTTGCATGGCGCATTGGCAAACTCTCTGCTGAAATCCGGTATTGATGCAGAGATGTGTGCGACTGTCACGATTGTTGATGGTCTCGTCATTGCAAAGACACCGTTCAATCATTCAATTAATTATCGATCTGTTGTTGTGCGTGGCAAAGCCCGAGTCGTCGAAGACGAAGAAGAAGTCATGCATGCGCTTCGGCTGATGACCGATCACATTGTTCCAACATGGGACGTCACCAGAAATCCTTCAGCTAGTGAGATTCGCGCCACTCGAATTGTCGCCCTCCCATTGGATGAGAAGTCGGCGAAAGTGCGCACGGGCGGAGCAATCAATGATCCGGACGACGTTGATACCGCTGTCTGGTCTGGCTATATCCCCATCACATCAACGTTTGGAACCCCAGTATCCAATGATGATGCGGGTGCCGACGTTCCAGCTGAAGTCATACGAGCAGTGGGTCGAGACGTCCACGAAAGTTGATTCGTGATTGGTGGGGCGCAAACTTCATCGTTTACTCGCCGTGCATTGCACCTACCATGATGCGTATGAGCAATGAGATTGTCCCCGACGACAAGAACTGGACATGGGTGCTGGAAAAACCCTGCATAGATTGTGGTTTTGATGCTTCGAGATTTGTCGCAACTGGTACGGGCGCAGCACTTCGTGATCAGGCGGCACGGTGGGCTGCAGTTCTCAATCAGAACGATGTGAATAATCGACCAAGTCCAACGGTCTGGTCACCTCTTGAATACGCGTGTCATGTGCGTGACGTCTTTCGAAAGTTTGACGAGCGTCTTGCGTTAATGCTGAATGAAGTCGACCCAGCGTTTGAAAACTGGGATCAGGATGCGACAGCCATTGAAGACCGATACGACTTGCAAGAAGTAGCAGTTGTGTCTGTTGAACTGCGAGAAGCTGGTCTCGCTCTGGCAGAGCGTTTTGATTCAGTAGTAGGGGAGCAGTGGAAGAGGCGCGGATACAGAAGCGATGGATCCGCCTTTACGGTCGAATCCATCGCTCAGTACCTTTTGCATGATCCCGTACATCATTTGTGGGACGTGGGAGCAGAAGTACCTATCTTCTAACTCCCAATCCATCAGGGAGACTTTTTATGTCCAGTCACTGAATGGATTGAATGCCACTTCCCAGAGATGTCCATCAGGGTCGGTCACATAGCCGGAGTAGCCACCCCATGCAGTCGGCTGCGGTGTCTTGACCAGGGTGGCACCTGCGGAAATGAATTCGTTGAAGGCGCGATTGACGTCATCTATTGAAGGTTCATTGTGAGCAAGTGTGATGGAGGAGAAGCCTGTTGATCTTGTTGCCTCGACTCCAACGTCTTCAGCTAAATCGTCTCGGCCGAACAAACTGAGCATGACTCCGTTGAGTTCAAAGAAGACAACCTTGGATTCAGGTGTCCAGTTCTGGGGTTCCCATCCAAGTGCTTCGTAGAAGCGGCGCGAGCGATCAAGATCGCTCACACCCAACGTCACGAGTGAGAGTTTCGGCTTCATGCAGCAAGATTACTCATCTGCTCTGAAGTGCTGGCAGAAGGTTTGTCAATGTCGAGCTATTCGCCCCACATCGCTGAAACATCTGTGACGGTGATTTTCAACGGGTGTGATGAATATCCAAGTGTCTTCAAGAACAATTCAGCTTCCTCTTGCGCAATGAGACCCGCGGCTTCAGAACCTTCAGATGTGCGCACTTCATAACGAAGATTGAAGAACAGCACCTTCTCGTCGTAGGTAAATGTTCCCTCAGCGGTAAACGCCGACTTGAAGATGTCGTGGTCTGGTTGAGCCTTCAACAGAGAGGAACGTGCTTGTTCACTGAGATTCTTAAAACGACTTCGAGCAGTGACCCGATACACGCGCTCTAAAGACATGACCTGCAGTGTATGGCTGCATTGAGTAATAGATCATCATTCGCTGAGATGTAATCCACCGAACTCGTCAAAGGTGATCCGATGTGAGCTACCGAATCGGTAGGTGAGATCGGTAACGACATCATCGGCGTCGCCTGTTCGTTCGATCGTTTCGGTTGCTGGCGGTGCATGGTGTTTGCAGTACAACTCTTGGCTGATGATCTCGCCTTGGTCATCGAGACGTGTGGCAACGAAGCGACTATCAGCACGGCACGAAACGCAACGCTTAAATCCCACCTTCCAGATGTGCATCCAATGACGCTCTTCAACGACCCATCGCTGGCCTTCGCGACGACGTGCATCGAGAAGTGCAATCGCTTCGTCACCATGTGGGTCACAGTGAAAGTGCACTTCCTGAGTGGTGCCACTGGTGTCCACCAAGCTTGAGGTGTATGTGGAATGTGCGGTGCAGTATTCACATGCAATCACTGACGACGGATCCGCCGCACTCCAATGCCGCATTGCGGTCACGATCTTCCACTTACTTTTGTCCATGACTGATTCCTCCTATTGAGGACATCAGAGGCCCGGATGTTTGCGCAATGCGCCTCATCCCCTTGCGGGTAGCACCGTGGCCGGGTGGCTCGGTTGCTGGGTCTCCATGGGGGAGACCTCTCTTGATGTCACTTTCAATGTATCGCAGGGGTGAGTCAGAGGGTGTCGAATATCTAATGTGGACAAGAGACGTACGCGAGCCGGGGAGTCAGTTCATGAGTAGTGAGTTTCGTCGAGGCACACAGGATGACCTCTCTCGTATCTGCACGACCTTTGCTCGTTCGTTTTGGGATGACCCTGTGATGCGATGGCTGTTCCCCGATGACGATGTCTTTCGTGACGGAACTGTGATGCAAGGTTTCTTTCAGCGCGTCATGGCGCACGATTGCACTCTGGTCACACCAGACGTTGCAGCTTTTTCAATGTGGATTCCACCGACGCGACCCGAACTCGATGTTGACTCCGGCCCTAGCGAACCGCCGTCGGACGAGATGTTGGCGAAGTTCATGGCACTACGTGAAGCACTCGCGACGAACACGCCCGAGAAACATCACTGGTATCTGCAAATGGTGGGCACACACCCTGATTGGCAACGACGCGGCATCGGATCAACGCTGATTCGTGAGGGACTCACATGGGCGAAACGTGATGGAGTGGGTGTGTATCTCGAGACTGAAACGATCGAGAACGTTGCCTACTACCGTCATCTTGGTTTTGAGGTGCGCACGGAATGGGATGTTGCCGCAGGTGGACCCCACATGTGGGGCATGTGGCATCCAGTGAACTAACTGTTGAAAATCAGAACTCGAAGATGTCGCCAAGAAGGCTCGACATCTTCTTTTTCTTTGGCGACTTCATTGAGTAGCTGCGCTCAATCTCGTCACTGTCATCACGACGTGCTGCTGGGCGAGATTGGCTGGGACGAGAAGATGGTGCGTCGTCGTTTGCGCGTTCAATGAGCTTGTCTAACTCGCCACGGTCAAGCCACACTCCGCGACAATCGGGGCAGTAATCAATCTCGATACCTTGTCGATCTGACATGACCAATGTGGTGGAGCAATGTGGACATTTCATGATTTCTCTTTTCGATATTTAGTCAAGGAAATAGATACTTCTGCGAACAGTAGTTGCCTGAATATGAAATGTGTCTGCAGGGCAGAGCGTTAAAAACGGTCGGGACGCGTCACCTGTGCCGGAGTCATCCAAGCGATCGTGGCGTATTTGTTGAAATACTTTGCTGACAACATGTCAAGAATTGCCTGTGCCACTTTCTCGGTGACCACGGTCTCCAAGCGAATACTTGGACCGTTCAAATCAAGAGCATGCTTTCCCGTGACGCCCTCGCCATGTACATGACCGACCGAGTAGCCCTTTGCGCCGCAGGCCTTGATGTCGGCAATCAGTTTCTGTTCAACAACAGATTCAGAAATGATGGTGACAAGTTGAAGTGGAACTGTGTTCATGTTGTGCCAATCACGTAAGAGCTTGCGCCATTGCAATGTAGAGCGGAATTCCCACCGTCAGGTTAAAGGGGAAGGTAATGCCCAGAGATGCGGTGACGTATAGACCTGGACTTGCCTGTGGGAGTGCGATGCGGACAGCTGCTGGGGCTGCAATGTAAGAGGCACTTCCGGCGAGAACGGCCATCACGGCGACCCCACCTGTCGAGAGTCCGACTGCCGCACCACCGAGCGCACCGAGGAAACCATTGATGAGGGGCACAATGATTCCCAAGAGCACAACAACGGGGCCAGCTGATTTGATGTCGCGAAGACGTTCAGCTGCAATCACGCCGAGCTCGATGAGGAACAGGGTGAGGGCACCCGCAAACAGACCAACGAAAACCGGGTCTGTTGGTGCAAGGCGAGTGGGGCCAACAACGAAACCAATCACAATGCCGATTCCCAGCAACGCAATGCTCTTTCCACGTACGACTTCGCTGAGAGCAGACTTCCAGTCACTGCCCTCGGTGGCTCCACGCGCAAGAAAGAGTGCAACGACAATGCCGATGATTTCGAGGATGGCGAGAAGGCCAGCCATGTACCCCTCATATGAAATCTCCCGCGCTTCAAGGGTGGTGAGAAGAACCGTGAATGTCACCGCCGAAACGGATCCGTAGTGCGCAGCGAGTGCTGATGCGTTGATTACGGAGAGGCGCCCAGCAAAACGGAAAAGCGCATAGGCAATCAGAGGCGTGACGACTCCCAAGATGATCGAAACAATGAGGGGCTTCCATAAGTCAGAAAGAGATGCTGCTGCGAGCGCTCGGCCACCTTTGAGTCCAATCGCGAGAAGAAGAAATGTGGAGATGATGGGGTACAGCGACTCTGGAAGACGAACATCAAAGCGAAGCAGTGTTGCGATAAGAGCGACAAGAAATGCAATCACCGGTGCGGTGAGCAAGTTGTCCATGATGGAGGCAGCAAACATTATGAGGATTTCGATTTCTTGAGGAGTGGGGAGATGACGGCGCGAATGTCGTGGTCAGATTCAAGCGGATGACGAAGTGGACGATTGAGATTGACTTCGTAGACGTTGTTTCGTCCATCCTTCAAGATGGTGATGTAGCCGGATTCAGACAGGTCTTGAATAATGCGATGCACCGTGCGTTCACGGATACCGACGCGACGGGCAATGTCACCCAAACGCATGTCGGGTTGCTTGGCAACGCAGACGAGAACGTGGGCGTGATTGCTAAAGAATGTCCACGAAGGAAGGTCTTCTGATGATTCCAAAAAACTTGACATAAAACACATGATATAAAAGTCATGCATCTTGTGTCAAGTAATGGGGCGTGCCCCAAGAGAGTGCGGCTACATCAAGGCGCCGACAAACACCTGCCAAGCGAGAAGGGACTTCGCGACCAAGCTCAAGATGATGTACCAACGCTCTCCATAGAGATAATCGGCCCATTTGCCTTGGGCCTTGTATTGCTTCCATTGCACAAGTGCGAAGCAGTTGAAGAAGATGAAGAGTGAAATCACAATGCCGACGACGAACCCAGGAACAGTGGTTTCTGGTGGGCCACTGGGGGACAGCATGTTGATGAAAACGGCGATCCAGGGAACAGCGCCTGCGATGCAGCCAAACCAGAACGGCAGCATGTCACCACTGCCTGGCTGTGAATAGCGCTCCTGCAACCAACCGAAGAGAATCATGCTGACGTTGACTCCAAAGATTGCAAGAAACGCGACGTAATCGGTGACTCCATTGAGTTGGAGGATGATGACAATCATGATGGACGAAGAGAGTGAGTATTCGATCCATCGATACACATTTATGTGGCGCTTCAAGCCGTCGACATACTTTGGAAAGATGGGGCCTGAACTCACGAAGAAGTGAAAGAACGCAGATAGGGCCATGAACGACGCAACTGCGTAACTGGTATTGAGGCTGAAGAGTTCAACTGGTGCTGCGAAGTTACCGGTGCCTGGGGCATCGGATAAGTACGTGGCACGGACAGGCAGTGACCAATCGGTGGAGAGAAACAATATTGCTAGTAGGGAAACGAGATGGAGGCAACCAGCTATGAGGTTGAGTTTTCTCAGACTTTTGAATTGATCAATCATGGGGAAAGTATCTCATCACTTGGGTATCAAGTGGGTGACTTCAGCTTCTCAGTTCAGATTGTGTTCAGATTCAGGACAATTCAGCGAGACGATCCTTCACGATTGCTCGCATGAGGGCACCGTCTACCTTCCAATCAAAGGGAACTTTGAATGTCTTCTTGTTGGATTCGAACTTCTCGAGTTTCTTGGCAAATGTCTTCACGAAATCTGTGTTGAAGGGCCCAATAGTGAGGTGATTCTTCGAAACAGAAATTCCCAAGATGTATTGGTCGCCAGTCTTGAGCATTGGCTGGTTCCATGCCATGACCAATTCAAGATCTGTGTACGTCTTCGTAATGCTTGCGAAGATCTCCTTGATCTTCTTCGCGACAGAAGGATCCACGGTCTTGAAGTAGTCAGTAGGGGTAGCGAACTTCTTTGATGTTGTCGAGCCTCGGACGTACATCACCAATGCGTTGGCATGAGCCTGGCTAAAGCCATGGTTCTCACGCAGAAAAGCGATCTGTTCGGGATACTTTGCCTCGCCGAGTTCGCGAAGTCGATCTATCCATAGCGAAATGGGGCCACCGTGTTTCTTTTCAATTGCAGGGAAGAACTTCGAGCGGTCTCCGTCATTGCTTGCCACGTGAACATCATATTCGGCCAACCATGTCGTCTTATTGAGATTGCTCAGTGTGGGTGGTGCAGAAACGAAGTTATGAAGCGGTGACGAGACCGGCGACGATGTCGGCAGCAACCGTGCGAACGGGGCGTTGTTCACGGCGTGCGATAGAGCGGATCTCCTGAAATGCACTAGGGAAGTCGGTGTGATTTCTTTCAGCGAGAATTCCCTTGGCCTGCTCGATGATCACCCGGCTGTCAAGAGCACCTTGTAACTGGCTGACGAGTGAATGGGCCTGTTGAATGCGATGGGTCTGGTCAATTGTCGTAGCAGCAATGTCGGCAATGCTTTGTAGAACTGCGATGGAATGTTCTCCGAGCGCAGAATGGCCCGCGCTGGAGAGATGAATGACCCCGAGTGCAGCTCCGCGAATGCGAAGAGGAAATGCATATTCGCAGATGAGTTCTCGCCCATTGCCGATGACTGAGAATTCAGACTGCAACGTATTGATAGCTCGTTGCGCCAAATAGGGAATGGTCTCAGTGACTGGACGAATGGACTTGTCACTTCGAACGGTGAGGGGAGTTTCATTGCCCGTTGGGATCATCACAATCTCGCCTTGTTCAAGAGATGATGCCTCGAGGCAGTAGGAAAGCAGCATGTGAAGGCCATCTTCGTCAATGCATTCGCAAAAGATGTCGGTCATGTCGGCAAACATTTCGGCGATTGCACGAGTGTCATTGTTCAAATTCATTGGTGTCTCCCTGTTGAAGCCATTCCACCCGATAATCAAGGTGCTTCAACAAGGCATTGGTACCAAATGAAATTGACACAAGTACTCCAGGCGCTAATGCTGGACATTCATCACTTGCCGTAATGCACTACTTGTGAGATATATCGCGCATAGGTATCTGCTCGCGCCTCAAATTGTGCGACTGTCATGTTGTAGACGAACTTGAATGAAGAAAAGAAGTCGCCAGATTCTCGCATGTGTTCATAGAGATTGATGATTTTCGAAAGTCCTCCGTAGTTTGCAATTAGCAACTCGAGAGCGACTGCTCCTTTGAGGTACTCGCAACCTCCGGTTAACTTGCTATTGCTACGAAGTGTAGAGATTGACGCAAGACAACTATTCGGCCACGTTGAGAACTTCCTCAGTCGAATAATATGGAAATGAAGATAAGGAAGTTTGCCGTTTGAAGACTTCACACGTGATAGTCCGCTGACAACTTCAGCAAGACCTTCGCGAAACCATGCTGGTTCGTTTTCAGGGATGAAGCCATCGGTGAGACGATTTCTTGCAACGTGGGTCCACTCATGAGCGAGTCCTGAAATATTTCGATCAACGAGCGTGTAATGGGTTGTTGAAAATGGAGGCTCGGTTCGCTGTTCCATCGCCATGGTGATTGGCTGTCCAATGTAACGGAGGAAGAGATACCCGGTGAGGTTGATCACTATCACGCTTCGGTTGCAGATGGTGGCGCCCATGAGGTATTCACCTTTGTAGAGGGCCAAATTGGGTTGGCATTCCAGAAGGTTGACTTGTTCTCGAAGGAAAGCTTGACTTCGTCCAATGACGAGAACAACTGGCTTTGTCGCGTCATTGACTGGTACGGATAAAAATGCACGAGCCGCATTGAAAGCTTCAATGCCTAGTGCAATGGTCGGAGACTTTGCGGCTGATGGCTCAATTTTCCATTGAATGAGATTGACGGGTGGTGGAGAAGCTGGTTCCCAATCACTTGCAATTTTCTGAAGTCGACGAATGATGTCGACCTCTGATTTGGAGAGTCTGGTGCGCACTGGTGGGTTGTAGAAACCGTAGGCCGGTTTGATGGTGACAACCTTTGTGGGTTCAACAACTAATGGTTTTCTGGAGGATTGGAGCGGTGACCCCTGGAGAGCAATTGAAGTAGAAGTCGTCATCAAGCTCACTGATAGAGCAGCAATGCATGTCTTTGTGATGATCTTCATGAGGTGAAACTACGTGCTGCATTTCGCTGATGTGGCTGCTACCGAAGATAGGTACTTCTGCGTACTGGCTTGGTACCTCTGTTCATTGATTGCGGGGATGTAGCTCGGTACTTTGCACTTGTTCATCAGATTCTGTTGAACAGATAGCCCAGACAATTGCTATTCACAACACACCCGCGCAGCCCAGGACCAATGGTTGAGCCTCCGCAAACAAGGAAGTGCCCCATGGATCCGACTATTGACACAGTGTCATTGAAAGAGCGTGTCTTTCAAGATCGAAGAAAGTTTTTCAGAACAAGCGCGGCCATGCTCCTGATGGCTTCTGTTGTATTGATGAGCAAATGGGATTCGCCACTCCAAGCTTCTAGTAAGCCTTCAGTTTCTCTTGAACAGTGTTCAAACCTGACAACAACATGTGACACGACACATTCGTCGAATTGGCAGACCGGAAACTTGGGAACAAGCAATTCGGACTACGCCGAAGGCGACAGTGTTCCGTACCGCACCATCGCTTCGAACCTCACGGTTGGCAAGACATACAAGTTGCAACTTGAGTGGGATACAACGCAGTCAGGGAAACACGCCATTGATTATCCAACGACATACAACCGCACTGAAAGTACTGCTAACCCATGTGCGGGGGTGACGTGCTCAGGTGGATCAAGCACTCTTGCTATTCCTATTGATCCTCACGTCACAGGCGGCGGAGTGACGCAAGTGTCAGGTCAGAACTTCACCGCCTTTGGCGCTACCTTCCCTGCGGATGGCGCAACGGTCACTAACTCCGGTGGGAATCTGTGCGGCAGTTCCACCTGCACTATCTCTGCAAACCCCAGTGCCTATTCCTTGACCGGTACCTACGCGGAAACTTCACAAACAGGGCTTTTCCTGTACTTCACGGCGACTAATTCAACGGCAGTGATTGCATGGGGCGGTCACATTGCACGTCGCCTTGATTGGGGTTCAGGCAAGTCGGCAGCTGATGTATCGGGTTCTCCGTACCACATGCGAGTCATTGATTTTCAGTGCTCGAACGTGGACAACTGTTCTTCAGGAAATATGGATCGTTCATTGAGTGCAGGTGCGGTCACAATTCCTGGTTCCATCACGATCGTGAAGCAAGCAACGAATGAAAGTTCAACAGCATTCTCGTTCGTGGGAACTCCTTCACCGTTGACAAGCTTTGACTTGGTTGATGACGGAACTCTGGCGAATACAAAAGTGTTCACCGGAATTACTGCATTCGGTACGTACACAGTGACGGAAAGCTCATTAGCGGGTTGGGGCTTTGATCGAGCCTCCTGCAGCATTGCGAATCAATCAACAGGCACGGCAACAGTAAACGGTTCGGTAGCAACGATTGTCCTTGCGGAAGGGGAAGATGCAACGTGTGTGTTTTATAACGCTCCGCTTCCTGCCCCAGAGTTGGGACTTTCAAAGACAGCTGATGCAGAGAGTTACTCTGCAGTGGGTGACCAGATCACGTACACCTATGTGCTGACAAACACTGGCAACACCATCTTGGGCCCATCGCAGTTCTTCATTGACGATGACAAGATCAATGGAGGAGCACCAATTACTTGTGGCGCTGCATCCACGACTCTTCAAATCAGTGGAACTGTGACGTGCACTGCGGTGTACACAGTGGTGTCTGGTGATCTTGAGTCGGGGTCGGTGACAAATAGTGCATTCGGTTATGTGGGTGAGCTCTCGAGCCCGACTCGTCAGGTCACGGTGACCTACATTCCACCCGCTACAACAACCACTACAACCACATTGCCCATTGCGACGACAACGATCCCCATCGCCACTACGACAACTATTTCCATAGCTGGAACGACGGTTCCTGCTGCGACAACAACACTGCCCGCTGCGACGACAACCACAGTCGTCCCTTCGACAACTGTTGCACCATCAACAACAACGCCAATTGAGCTTCAGATTGTGAACCCAGATAATCCGACAGGAACCGAAGATGTTCTTGACGTGCTATTTCCAGATGCACTTCCTGTCACGGGTTGGCACGTCGGTGGCATAACCCTTCTGGCTGGACTTGTCCTTCTCTTAGGAGTCGGGGCAATGACATTGTCCACTAATCGTCGCCAGCGTCGAAACGGTGGTCGATAATGCGCTCGATGGTTCTCCCAGACAGCCCCATGCGATTGATGCCGTGGTCTCCATTGCATCCATCCGCGGGGAACATGCCCACCGTTGCGGTGATCAGTACATTCCCGCCAACACATTGTGGCTTGGCAACATTTGCTTCAGCTCTTGCAAATGGGATGAGTGCAGTTGGTGCTCGGGAAGTCGGAATTGTGGATGTCTCTGAAGGGAACATCCACAATCGGCCTCCATCTGTTGTTGCCCATCTTGTGCAGGGCTCGTCTCGCTCTCGAATTGAAGCTGCCCGAATCATCAATGGTTATGACTTCTTGCTCTTGCAGCATGAATTCGGAATCTTTGGTGGTGATGATGGAAGCGAGATCTTGGATCTTCTTGATGATGTTCATGTACCGATTGTTGTCACGTTGCATACAGTTCCGTTGCGCCCGTCAGGAGGGCAGCGCAGAGTGCTGGAGCAACTAGCGAGACAGGCTCACCTTCTCGTTGCCATGACACAAGTAGCTCGCGATCGGTTCATCTCCCTTTATGAAGTTGACCCGGCAAAGGTTGTCGTGATTCCGCATGGAGCTACTTTGCTTCCTGTTTCAAGCGTTCCTCCCGTCGAGCCGTTCACGTTCCTGACATGGGGTCTTCTCGGCCCAGGCAAGGGTGTTGAGTGGATGATTGACGCAATGGCAATGGTTCCCGAACTTTCAACGCGTATCCGTTACATCGTTGCCGGGCAGACCCACCCCAAGATTCTTGCGAATGATGGCGACGGGTACAGAGATATGTTGAAGAGGCGGTCGCGTCTCTTGGGCGTCGAAGGGATCATCGAGTTTGATGACACCTATCGCAGTCTTGACTCTCTCTTGGAGCTCATCAATTCTGTCTCCTGTGTTGTATTGCCCTATGACTCGGTTGATCAAATCACTTCCGGCGTACTCGTCGATGCGCTCTCTGCTCGTCGCCCAGTGATTGCCACTGCATTTCCTCATGCCGAAGAACTGTTAGCGGGGGAGGCGGGGATAGTGGTACCTCATCGTGATCCTGTTTCTTTGGCATCAGCTATTCGGTCTGTTGTCACGGAAGAGAGCCGATTGGACTCGATGTTCGACGCAACAGCAGATATCGCTCGTCAACATCGTTGGACAGTTGTCGCGTCGAAGTACTTGGAATACGGAAGTCAACTCGTGAGATCCGGAAGTACGGTTGCATCATGACAGTTCTTGAACCTCGCCATCGCATGGGGCTTCGGCATCTTTCGCGAATGACCGATGACCGTGGAATTCTTGAACACGCGGAATTTGAACATCCTCGTTTTGAACATGGTTATTGCACGGATGACAACGCACGGTTGTTGGTGGTTGCGGCTCGGGACAACGCGGAGAACCCAGACTCTGCGTTACTGGCTCGAATCGCCGCACGCTTTCTGATTGATTCTCAGAGACGTGATGGATCTGTGCACAACAGAATGAGTTTCGAACGAATGTGGATTGACGCCCCGAGCACAGACGACTGTTGGGGTCGTGCGCTGTGGGGGTTCGGAACAGCAGTGACACGTTCATCGGATGCAGAACTACGAACAAGTTGTTATGACGCTTTTGGAATTGGTGCTTTAACGCGGTCTGATTCCTTGAGATCAATGTGTTTTGCGATGCTTGGTGCTGCCGAGATCATCAAAATGGATTCTTCTCACGAAGGCGCGCAAGCCCTCTTGGCCGATGGCGTAGCGATGTTCGCATTTCATCCGAATGGACATGGCGACTGGTTGTGGCCAGAGCACCGATTGACTTATGCAAATGCTCTGATTCCTGAAGCAATGCTCGCAGTGGGGGAATCCCTGAATCACGGTGGGTTAGTTGCTCGCGGTACTCGTTTGCTGCACTGGCTGATTCGGGAAGAGTCATTGGGCGACCATCTTTCGGTGACACCCGTGGGTGGTCGTGGGCCTGGGGACATCAAACCGGGCTTTGATCAGCAGCCGATAGAAGTTGCAGCAATTGCTGATGCTGCAGCTCGTGCATCTGCTGTGACCGGTGACGACTACTGGGAAGAAGTAATTGACCTCGCCGTGAATTGGTTTTTGGGGAACAACGACGTTGGCCTTGTAATGATGGATACGGAAACCGGCGGTGGGTACGACGGATTGCGGCCAACAGGCGTGAACCTGAACCAAGGAGCTGAATCTACGCTTGCGATGATCTCAACAATGCAGCATCGATCGTCCATGTGGCTTGTGTGATCGGCGCTGGCTCTTCAGATTTTCTTGTTCATCGGACACCTCATCGCCTGCTTCCGGATGCCACGCGTGTCATCTCTCGATTGTTCGTGGCGGGTCAGGAGGATTACGGAGCAAGTCAGTCGCGCGCAAGTCTGGTCATTGATCGAGTTCTTGCGCTGTCAGAAGAAGACGTCTGCCGAGCGCTCGAGGATGTGTACAGCCGATTTGCAGAGCGTCATCAGGATCTCACTCATGATTTAGAGATGCACGCCCATCGAGTGGCAAATCGTGTGCAGCCCGGAGTGATTTTGTCGGAAGAGCGGTGGCGTCTCATTGGGGCACTTTTCTCCCATGAGTTCTCCATCGAGTCAGCAGCACTAACGAACCCGTCCATTGTTCCTCATCCTGATCAATCAGACCTCGAGAGCGGAGCGATTCGATTCATGATGAGTGTGCGATGCATTGGTGAAGGACATCGTTCGTCCATCGGATTTCGAGAAGGTGTGATCTACGAAGACGGACACGTTGACATCACGAGCCCGGGGGAGCATCCTGTCATCGGTACTCATTGGGAACCACTGTTGTTACAAGCAAACTTCAAGGGATTGCTGGAAGAAATGGATGACCTTGGAGAAAATGCCCGATTCATAATGAGCCAACTTGGTGAGAGTTTCACCTTGACGGATCTCAACACGGTGCTCTTCCGTTTCCTTGATGATCGAGACTCATTTCGCAATGCCGATACAACGGTTCATCATTTTCGAATGATTGCTGAGCGAAATTACTCCGTGTCCTTTTCCACGGAAAGAGATGTTTCAGAGAGAGTCTTGTGGCCAGTGTCGTACGCCGAGTGGCGGGGGATGGAGGACGCGAGATTTGTGCAATTCACAGAGGATGATGGCAGTTCTCGATACGTGGCGTCGTACACAGCATTCGATGGAACAAACATTTCTCAGCAACTTCTCTCGACGAGTGATTTTCTTGTTTTCGAGACACACCCCATTGCGGGGAAAGCTGCGAGAGGAAAGGGAATGGCGTTCTTCCCCCGAAAGATTGGTGGGATGTACGCCGCAATGTCTCGCGCGGATAATGAATCCAATTGGGTGACCTTCTCGGATCATCTTGACTATTGGAACTCTTCAATGTCGGTGCAGATTCCACTTCGCCCATGGGAATTGATTCAGGTGGGAAATAGCGGATCACCCATTGAGACGGAAGCAGGCTGGCTCTTGATGACTCATGCAGTTGGCCCTATGCGCACGTATTGCCTTAGTGCTTCGCTTCTTGACCTCGATGACCCTTCTCGCGTGATTGGTGTTCTGGGGGAGCCCTTGTTAACGCCTCAGAATGATGAGCGAGATGGGTATGTGCCCAACGTTGTCTACTCATGTGGATCAATGAGGGCGAACTCACGTCTGGTAATTCCCTATGGAATCTCTGACCATGCGATTGGAATCGCAACTGTGGACCTCAACCAATTGCTGGAGCGACTCACTCAGTAAATGCAAATGGGGGTGGAGACCATGTGGTCTCCACCCCCATGTGAGGTGATTCTCGAAAGAATTACTGTCCGCCGAAAAGTCCACCGACGAGCTGGAGGGCGTAATCAGCATTCTCTGAAGCATTGATTGCAAAGATGAACAATGCGCCACCGGCCATCGAGATGTTCTTCAAAAAGCCGATCATCTCCACTTGCTTCGAAGCTGCATCTGCATTCCAGAAGTCGTGCATCTTGACTGCCATTGCAACAAGCAAGACGGCCAGGACAAGTGCGCCAAGGTCTGTCCAGACACCAAGAATGACGGAGAGTCCACCAAGGATGCAGAGAAGTCCGGAGACCTGCACTGATAGTTTCGCCATGGGAACTTTTTTGAACTGTGCGTAGCCAGTCATTGCTTCGGTGTGCTTGAAGTGATTCAAGCCAGAGCCGAGGAACATAAATGCAAACAAGATTCTTGCTGCGAGAAGGACATAGTCCATGTGTTTCTCTCTTTCAAGGGAAGATAGTTGAGGACACAATCATAAACATAAAATGATTGCGATAGCAACTATCCCACATTTGTGGCTAGATTGAGGGGATGGCAACCAAGTGGCTTTCCTCGCAAGAAATGGACGCGTGGCTTGCCTTTATTGAGACAACGAGCGACTTGATGAAAGCCATCGAGAAAGATCTGGCTCCCTTTGGCCTTGATCGTGGTGACTATCAACTACTGGCCATGCTCTCTGAATCTGAGAATCATCAAATGCGCATGTGCGATTTGGCAGATCGGTTGCGTCTAACCCGAAGTGGGTTGACGCGCCGTATGGAAGGCGTTCTGAAGAAAAAGTTGGTGATGCGTGTGCAGTCAACCGAGGACGGCCGTGTTGCATTTGCTCAGTTAACAACAAAAGGTTTTGATCTTCTCAAGACTGCAGCTCCGGAACACCTCGAGAGTGTTCGACGACTGATGATTGATGTGTTGTCACCCACTGAGATCAAGGCATTCGCCTCGGGGTTCTCAAAGATTTCAGCGAATCTCTCCGCCGAATAGCTCTTAGGCCGTTAGTGCTGCCTTGACTGCACGCATGCCGTCTACCAACACCGTGCGCTCTGCATCAGTGAGTACTGCGTATGCGGGCTCAACGATGCGATCTGTGATGCGCTCTGCTTCTGCACGTGCAGCCTTAATTGCATCAGTGATGACAGGTGCTTCTTCTTCGGTGTAACCAAACTGCTTCCACATGTCTGGGCGCTTCATGAAGTGTGCTGTGCGTGAATCCACGCCGGCTGCACGAAGCGCGACAAGGTGAGCGCTGCCGCGGTACTCGCGAAGAATTGCGATGAGCTGCAACACGCGACCAGCTGAATCTTCTGCCAATGTCTCTGCATTGATTGCTGCGTACAGCGCGAGTCCGTCAGGGTCGGCTGCGTTGTTGACTTTGTCGAGGACTGCAACGAATGCATCAAGATTTGGAAGCGACGACAACTTTGCGCGGCTCATGGTGGCGCATGCATTCATGAAGGCAGCACCAGTGACGCGTGGATCTGATTTTGCGTTCGCTGAGTCAAGGATGCTCTTGAGAAGAGCTGGCTTGAAATATCCGAAGGCTGCAGCAACTGCTTCTGGCTCGGTGTTACCCATCTGGCCAGCGCGTCCTTGCACATAGAACTCCATGCCGCCAAGGCCCATTGCCTTACCAACACCGAGTGTCTCGGGAATGAAATAGAAAGCGGCTCCGAGATCGTTAATCAGAGGGCACGCTGCGTCAAGAAGTTCTTGGTTATTCATAATGAGGCACAGTACCGAAAGCGCCGAGACCTACAGTCATTGGGTGACCTTCGGCCCCGAAAGCCCTTTTCCATCATGCTGAAGCGGTGGGCGCCAGCAATCTTCGTTGTCTTGTGGAGTACGGGTTTTGTCGTTGCTCGGTACGGCTCAGAGGACGCGGGGCCGCTCACATTTCTGACTGTTCGAACAGCCATCTCAGCGCTGGTTCTGTGGGGAGTCGCTCGGCTCATGCGCGAGGCACGCCTGGTTCGCCCTCAACTATCGGTGCAGGTGTGCACGGGAATTGGCATACATGCCATGTATCTCGGTGGCGTATGGGTTGCGATCGATCACGGGCTTCCATCAGGAATTAGTGCACTCATCGCTGCGCTTCATCCGGTTGTGACCACGGTGTTGAGTCGTGTGCTGCTGGGAGAAGAACTTCCGCGTCGACGCGTCTTGGGCGTGTGTCTTGGCTTTGTCGGGGTGATTGCGGTTGTGATTGAACATGGTGGTGCAGGCGAGGGAGTCACGTTGTTTGCTGTCATTGCAATGTCCATTGCAGTCGCCGGAATGGCTGGCGGCACGTTGGTGCAGCGACGTTTCGCAACAGGAACTCCGTTGCTAGGTGGAACCGCTGTGCAATACGCCGCAACGACCGTTGCACTGGGAATGTTGGCGGTGACGTGGGAAGGCTGGCAATTTCAGATCACTGCACGCAGCATGTTCTCGCTCGCATGGTCAGTCATTGTTCTGTCCGTGGCAGCAATCTTGATCATGTTGTGGTTGCTGCATCGACAAGCTGCTGCACAAGTCAGCAGTCTGTTTTTCTTAACGCCTGCGCTCTCCACTATTGAAGGTGCGCTGTTGTTTCAAGAACGGCTTCACCCGTTATCAGTCATCGGGTTAGTGATTGCAATAGTTGGTGTGTGGCTTGCAACCTCCACACCCAAGAGTGTTACTTCTCTACAAACGTAAGGTCGGGGCCAACCACAATCTCGCCAGAGAAGTGTTCAGCAGCCATTGCACGCCACTCTTCTTCTTGTCCTGGCTGAATCGCAGGAACAAAGTGAGTGAGCAACAAGGTTTTTACATTGCACTTCGCAGCTGTCTGGCCTGCTTGTTGCACTGTCGAGTGATAATCAAGAATGTCGAGGAAACGGTCGCCTGTGGGGACAAGCGGAGCAAATGTGCGCACCAAGTCTTCACGAAGAACTGTCTGCACATAGACATCGGCGTCTTTGCACATGTCGTACAGGCCTTCACACGGAATGGTGTCGCCTGCAAGTGCTGCAACAACGCCTTCGTGCTCGATGCGGAAACCAACTGTGGGTGCAACAGGACGGTGATCAGTTGCATGGACAGAAATCGCGACATCACCGATGCTGAATGTTTCACCAGCTTCAACTTCGCGGACATCAACCTTCATGCCACCAGCAGCGCGCAGATCGTCGTGATGATCGAGACGGTACGTCTCGTCTTGCGTCAACATCGAAAGAATTCCGTCGACCATCCTCTTGGTGCCCTTGGGGCCATAGATGGGGAGCGCAGTCGCAGCCGGAGTGGAGATCCAACGTGTGGTGATGATGTCGTTGAGATCACAGATGTGGTCGCTGTGGAGATGCGTGAGGAAAACGGCTGCGATGAATGGTGGAGGACACCCTGCGCCCACGAGACGCATGATCACGCCACGACCAGCGTCAACAACAATGTTTTGGCCGCCGGCCTGCACAAGTGTGGATGGCCCAGCACATGTTGCACTAGGGAGTGGGCTGCCGGTTCCGAGCAAGGTGATCTTCATAGAAGCAACCTAACTCTGAACAGTGGTGGGTGACGGGAACACGGATTATTCAATCCGCAGTATCAGCGTCCTTTTGGCTTGAACAGCTCTCGAATCATTGGTTCGAAGTGTGACAACGGTGCGCTCTTGTAATCAGCATCGAATGCAGGGGAGTCGTACTTTGCGCAGAACTCTTCGGTGTATTCGAAGTATGGATTGCCGCGGAATTGCTCGCGTGCGTTCTTGTCGAGGCCGATGTGATCCCAGAAGTAATACCCCTGGAAGATGCCGTGATGCTTGACCATCCACCAATTGGCTTCTGAGACGAACGGCTTCAAGATGCCTGCTGCGATGTCAGGGTGATTGAACGGCGCAAGGTTGTCACCAATGTCGTGAATCAGAGAGCACATGATGTATTCAGCATCGCGACCATCGGCTTCTGCACGTGTGGCAGTTTGCAGGCAGTGCTCAAGACGATTGACAGGGAAGCCACCTTGATCCAACTCAAGCATCTGCAATTGCTCGATCACTCGGTCAGCAACCATGGATTGCGTCTCTTGCAGACACACCATGATGTTTTGCCATTCTTCCTTTGTGGATTCCTGGAATGACTTGAATGTTGCGCGCTCTGCCATGGTTCCCCCTCGTGGATAAGGAAAAACTACTACTGGAAAGAGGGAATGTCAGCCCCGAGTGCGAACAACGGCGACGACGGCGCCAATCTTCATGTTTTCAAAGACCCATTTGGCGTCGGTAACTCGCATGCGAATGCAGCCATGCGAAACAGGGGCGACTCCGAGCGGGGTGTAGAAGGGCACCTCGCCGTTCTTGGTCACCTTGTAGGGGATGCCATGGAACCCAATGTTTCCACCTTCGCGACCCTTGGTGAATCGCGTCATGAACTTCATGCGCTCCCGGGGATTCGGGGCGTAGAAGGTCTGGGCGGATTTTGAGAAAACTTTGAATGTGCCAACAGGAGTTTGATCATCAGAACCAGTGGAAACAGGAAGTGTGGCGATGAGTCGGCGACTTGACGTATAGAAGTAAGCACGCTGTTCGCTTAACACGATGCGAGAAAATGCAATGTTGATGCGACGTTTCTGCGGACGCGACACCGGCGGCAAGGTCGATGTTGTCGAAGTGGCAATGGTCGACTCGACAGTGGTATCGACGGGAAGAGTTGTGTCGGGCGTGGTGTCGCCAGTTCCTTCAGCGTTGACGGGCATCGCAGGCACAAGAGTGCACAGGGCGGTGACAGCAACAGCGATTCGGAGGGGACGAAACATGATGATGAGAGATTAATAGCGCTATTGACCCATAAGGGGTCATGCCCTATTCAGCAGCGATATCGAGTGCTTCGGCCAGTGTGTTCCAAGAAAGAACTGCACACTTGATGCGTACAGGGAACTTCACAACGCCTTGCAATGCTTCAAGATCTCCGAGTGGTGCAGATGTATCGGGCTGTTCGCCTTCTTCGATGGACATCATGTGCTTGAAGCGACTGATGAGAGCACGCACTTCCGCAATCGGCTTGCCCTTGATTGCAGCGCTCATCATTGATCCTGAGCTTTGGCTGATGGAGCAACCCTGTCCGCTGATCTTGATGTCGGCAACGATGTCGTTTTCAACAGAGATGAAAACTTCAATCTCGTCACCGCACAATGGGTTATGACCTTCGGCGCGCACTGCAGGTGGTTCAAGAGAGCCACGGTTACGTGGGCTCTTGTAATGATCAAGAATGATTTCGCGGTAGAGGTCTTCGAGGCCGGGCATGGTGTGTCTCCGTGTCTAGAACTATGAGGCTAGAGGGTGAAGAAGTCGCCCGCGGCGGATAACGCGTCGCAAAGGGCATCAACTTCGTGGTTGGTGTTGTACAGATAGAAACTGGCACGCACAGTGGCATTGGACCCGAGAAGGCGCATGAGGGGCTTGGCGCAATGGTGTCCTGCTCGAACACAGACATTTGTTTGGTCGAGGACTTGGCTCACGTCGTGAGGATGAACGTCCTTGTACGCAAAGCTGATGGTGGCGCCGCGAACGGATACGTCTCGGCTGCCGTGAATCACGATGTCGTCACCAAAGCGAGAAGTCAGTGTGTTGAGTGCGTAGGTGGTGATGTCGATTTCGTGCTGGCGGATGTTCTCCATGCCCACTGCGGTGAGATAGTCGACAGCAGCACCGAGTCCGACTGCTTCGATGATGGGTTGTGTTCCCGCCTCAAACTTTGCAGGTAATTCAGCACAGGTAAATCCATCAAGGCGCACATCGGAAATCATGTTGCCGCCGCCAAGGAATGGTGGCATTGCATCGAGAAGTTCTTCGCGTCCCCACAACATGCCAATGCCAGTGGGGCCGACCATCTTGTGGCTACTGAATGCAAGGAAGTCAGCACCGAGCGCTTGAACATCGGTGACCATGTGTGGCACTGATTGGCAACCATCAACAATTGCGATTGCACCATGACGATGTGCTGCGGCAACGAGTTCTGCGACTGGGTTGATTGTTCCGAGAACATTGGACATTGCGGTGAAAGAAAATGCCTTTGCACCCGTGAGCAATGTGTCTAGGTCGGTGAGATCAAGAAGGCCGTCGTTTGTGAGCGGAACCCAACGAATGGTGAAGCCATGCTCTGCAGCCAGCATTTGCCACGGAACAATGTTGGCGTGGTGTTCCATGTGTGTGAGGAGAACAACATCGCCCTTGTTGAGATTCGCTGAACCCCATGCACGGGCAACAAGGTTGAGTGCTTCGGTGGCGTTCTTAGTGAAGACAACTTCGTGAGCATGGCGAGCATTGATGAACGTTGCAACTTTTGCGCGTGCACCTTCATACAGGTCAGTTGCATGGGCTGCCATCTGATACGCGCTGCGGTTGGTGGGGCTGTATGCATGCGACATGAAGTCGCTCATTGCATCAATGACTGCTAACGGCTTCTGAGAAGAGTTTGCGGAGTCGAGGTACACCAGTGGCTTGTCGTTAATGACTTCTGCCAGAACAGGAAAGTCATTGCGAAGCTTTTGAACGTCGTAACTCACAACACTTAGGCCTTGTATGCCTCGTAGCCGTTCTTTTCCAGCTCTGCTGCAAGCTCCATACCGCCGGACTTCACGATGCGACCATCAATCATGATGTGCACGTGGTCGGGCTGTAATTCGTCAAGAAGGCGTTGGTAGTGCGTGATGAGGAGGATGCCCAGGTTCGGACGGTCAACTCGTACTTCACGGATACCTTTCGCAACAATGCGCAATGCGTCAATGTCGAGGCCAGAGTCGGTCTCGTCGAGAACCGCGAACTCTGGTTCGAGCAATGCCATCTGCATGATCTCGTTGCGCTTCTTTTCTCCACCGGAGAAACCTTCGTTGAGGTAACGGTCAACGAAAGAAGAATCCATTCCGAGGCGCTTCATCCAGTCCATTGCAGACAAGCGAAGTTCAAGAACAGAGAGGTCGATGCCTTTGCGCGCAGATAATGCCTGGCGAAGGAATTGGATGACCGAGACACCAGCAATTTCTTGCGGGTACTGGAAGGCGAGGAACATGCCGGCCTTGGCACGCACGTCTGTTGTCCAGTCAGTGATGTTCTCGTCATTCAGGAAGATGTCGCCCGAGGTGACTTCATACTCGGGGGAAGCCAAGAGGGTGCTGGCAAGAGTGGACTTGCCACAGCCATTGGGCCCCATGATTGCGTGGACTTCACCAGCAGCCACCTTGAGAGAGAGGCCGCGCAAAATGTCGTCTGCGGACTCACCATCGTCAGTAACGGGGCGGGCGTGGAGGTTCTCGATGCGGAAAAGTTCGCTCACAAGCCCAGTCTATTAGGGCGGGGGGAATTACCACTATGGGCGTAGTGGAAACTAGGCCGGGGAGGACAGTGACTTCCATAACGCCAGGTACGAGGGGTACTCAAGAGCGTCGTCGAGATAGTTGGCCTCATGAAGGAGGCGGTGGTACTCCTTGAGATGACGGAAGGGAACTCCGGCATCAACGTGGTGAGCCATGTGGAATCCGATGCTGTACGGCACCAAGAAAAATCGGGCACCCCAATGCTGAGCAACCGAGTGAGTGGTGAAGCGACGGTCATCGTCTTCGCGTAGACCGCCATGTTCGGCGATGGAACGCAAACGGTTGATGACACGCCAGACGGTGAGGTACGGCGCCACCCACATCACGGGGTACATCCACCAGTAACCAGCGAGGGTGAATGCAGCTGCGATTGCTACTTGTACGCCGATCATCTTCCAGAGGGTGTGTCGTACGCGAGCGTCAGTCGAGAGCAGATTTCTGAATTGATTGCGCAACAGTTTGTAACCCGTTTGGCCTGTGGCATCACGAATGAGTTTGCGACGCAAGCTGGCACGTGAGACGGGGTAGTTCGCGTACAGCGGAATATCTGGTTCGTTTGGTCCGAACTCACGCTTATGGTGTGCCATGTGCACGCGGCGATACGCCTGTGTGCTTGTCATCACGAAGTAACCAAGAATCCAATTGCCCACAAAGTCGTTGATTGCTTTATTGGAGAACAACAAACGATGTGCAGCTTCATGCATGAGAGAAGCAAACTGTGCATGGGCACGGCCCATGAGAAGAAACGCGATGATCCAACTAACGAGATGGTTCAGTTGAGCTGCTGCGACGAGAATGAGAATGTTCTGTCCAAACAACCACACCGTCGACCACGCGTTTTTGTAGGACGGAATTGCGCGTAAACGTGCGCGATCATTGTGTGAGAGTCGACCATCGACAGTTATGTGCTCAGTGGCGTGCGCGACGGGTACTACCTCGGGTGCCATTGCGCCAAGAAAAGCTGAACTACCAGCCACGTTCGATCCATTCATTGAGGTGTGGACGTTCGACAGAGATGGTGGTGTCCACGCCATGTCCTGGAAGGACAACAGTGTTGCCAGGGAATGTGAACAACCGTGTATCGAGAGACTCGATGATTGTTTCAAAGCTGCTGCCAGGAAAGTGCGTTGCGCCAGGGCCGCCAGGAAACAGTGTGTCGCCAGTAAACAGCAGCGGCGCATCATGCACTTTGAAGGAAACGGAACCAGGAGTGTGTCCTGGGTTATGAATTGCTTCTAAACGCAACTTGCCCACTTCAAAGATTTGCGTGTCGCTAATGAAAACGTCGTAGCCAACGTCCTTGAGCATCTCGGCATCTTCGTCCATCACTGCAACTTCGTACCCAGCTTCGCGCATTGCGGGGACAGCTTGAATGTGGTCGTGATGTCCGTGTGTTTCAAGCACGCGGCGCACGCCTAATGCTGTGCAGAGTTCGAGAAGACGTTCGTGCTCATTTGCTGCATCGATGAGAACGGCATCGCCCGTATGTTTGCAGCGCACGATGAACACATTGTTGGCATAGGAACCGACAACAACACGATGGACTTCGAGATTGTGATCGAAGTAGTGCAATGTTCCTAGTGGCGACGCCATGTCCTCAGCCTGACACAACTTCGAAACCCAGCGATAGTGCGACGGGAATCTGGGCTGCATCGAAGGTGACGAATTGAACGGGCTGTGGCAAACGTGCAGCTGCGGCTAGATGCATTGCGGTGGACATACCGACGGGCTGTTCTTGACAGAGCATGGTGGCCTCATCGAGCAGTGCTTGGTCGAGGGGGACAACATGGAGAAAATCCCACGTGTGGCGCAGCATGTCTTCAAGATGACGAATCAGTACTGCTTCGTCAGTGAGACGTGAAGCAGCGGCGATTGCTTCGCCAAGCCCAATGGCGCACGCGGTCCAGGTGGTGTCACTTTCGAGTGCTTCACGAACGATGGCGCCCGAGGGTCCTTCAATATGGAGTGAGAGCAAAGCGCTGGCATCAAGAAAGACGGTCATGAGCGCACCTGGTTCAAGGCGCGGTCAACGCGAGCGCCCGATGAGAGAAGCAGGGGGTCATCGGGGATCCAGTCGCCTCGCCGGCGCGGTGGTGCCACGGCACCACGGGCAATGAGGTCGGCCATCGTCGCTCCACCCATGTCGGCAGACATCTGAGACAGCTGTGCCACGGGGGCGCCGTCCACCGTGATGATGACGCGTTCCCCGTGTTGAGCCCGCCGTATGTATGTGGCAAGGGCAGATCTGAATTCGCGCATTCCGACAAAGGCCATAAGGTGAGCCTACAAGATGTGTACACGGGTGTACACATACGGAGTGGCGCAGCCAAGAACTGCTGGGTCAGAATGGCGTCATGAATTTTGCATTTAGTGAAGAACAAGAAGAACTCCGCAAGATGGTGCGCTCGTTCCTAGAGAACAAGTCATCAGAAGAGGCAGTTCGCGAGAACATGGAAACCGTCAACGGTTTCGACGCAGGCGTCTGGTCACAGATGGCTGGCGAAATGGCCCTCCAGGGTCTTGCTATCCCCGAAGAATTCGGTGGCCAGGGTTATGGCTTCATCGAACTCGGTGTTGTCCTTGAAGAAATGGGTCGCGCACTCTTGTGTGCACCGTTCTTCTCCAGCGTTGTGCTTGCAGCAAACACATTGCTTCTCTCCGGTGACGATGCAGCAAAGAAGGCATACCTTCCTGGCATCGCAAGTGGCGAAACAATCGCAACACTCGCAACAACAGAGCCATCAGGCCGTTGGGACGAAGCAGGCATCACCATCGAGGCAAAGGGTGCAGGTTCTGACTTCACCATCAGCGGCACCAAGAGCTTCGTGCTCGACGGTCACACCGCAAACCTCATCATCGTTGCAGCACGCACAGCAAAGGGCGTCAGCCTCTTCGCAGTCGAGGGCAATGCAAGTGGTTTGACTCGTACAGCTCTTTCCACAATGGACCAGACACGCAAGCAAGCAAAGCTTGAGTTCAGCAACACACCAGCCAAGCTCATCGGTACAGAGGGCAACGGCGGCGCAGTTCTTTCTCAGGTCATGGATCTCGCAGCAGTTGCACTTGCAGCTGAGCAGGTCGGTGGAGCTCAGAAGGTTCTCGAAATGGCAGTGCAGTACGCAAAGGATCGCATCCAGTTCGGTCGCCCCATCGGTTCATTCCAGGCCATCAAGCACAAGTGTGCAGACATGTTGCTTGAGGTTGAGTCAGCAAAGTCCGCTGCGTACTACGGCATGTGGTGTGCAGCAGAGATGAATGAAGAACTTCCTTCAGTTGCATCTCTCGCAAAGGCATATTGCTCAGAGGCTTACTTCCACGCAACAGCTGAGAACATTCAGATTCACGGCGGTATTGGTTTCACCTGGGAACATCCAGCACACCTTTACTTCAAGCGTGCAAAGTCAAGCGAACTCATCTTCGGTGACCCCACCTACCACCGCGAGCTTCTTGCTCAGCGCATCGGTATCTGATCACTGTTGAGAACAGATTCAAGAAAGAGCCCGGGCTTCGTGCCCGGGCTCTTTTCTTTGTCCTGACATAGGCTGGGAACATGTCAACCAGCATCATCGTGTTTGCAATCGTGTCGGCGCTCGCAGTGTTTGCGATTGCTGCAGTGGTGGTGGGTCGCGAGGCCCGTCGCCTCGATGCTGTTGCACCACGCGTGGTATACGAGATTGATCAAGCAGTGGAATTTGTTTCAGAGTCTCTGCCGGAGAACACGCAAGCACGACTGACATCGACGGAAGTGCGTGCGTTACTACTAGGTCATCTCAATTGGATGTCCGAGCGAGATCTCATGCCACGAGACGTCATTGATCGCCGGCAAAGCATTGACACACCAGTTGTGGCAGATGAAACAGCACTTGCTGCCTACTTGTTGAGTGAGTCAGTGGCACGCGGTGTTGACGTGCTTGATGACGTTGACGTGGTGTTTGTTCTTGATGCACACAATGCGTATCTTGCAGCAATTGGCGCTGTTGGCCCACAAGCAGATTCGTTGTAGACCCTTCACTGCACGACTAGATCATCATGCTGAATTGAGTGAGGACTCGTGTGGCATGAGAAGCGTCACCAGAGACTGTGATGTCGCTCGATAGTTCTTCATATTCCGCGCGACCAGTTGCGAGCTGTAAGAACACATCGCTATTCATTGAGATATCGCACAGCGAGGAAGCGGGTTCTTCATTGCGGATCTGAGCACGTCCGTCAATCACGGGAAGTGCGATCAATCGGGTCACATGGCCGGTGATACGAATGATCACGCATTGTCCTTCGGGTGTTTGCGCACGTTTTCCAATCACGATGGGCAGTGTGCGAGTGAGACGATCAATGGTGTGTTCCGCCGAAGGACCGCTCTGGTGTCCTGGCAGTACCAGCGCACGTCGCATGTCTTGTTCATGTGTCCAACAGTCGAGGACGCGCAAGTGAAGAAAGTCAGCCATGGTTCCTGGACCAGCCGGCGTCATGACTTCTTGTGCAAAATAGTCAGCATTTGCAGTACGAAGAGCTTCGAGACGTAACGCTGTCAGTTCATTCCATTCAGCAAGTACTTGTGCACCGGATAATGAACGGCGCACGTCAACATCATCTTCATTGGAACTTCCGAGTTCATTCTTGATATGTGATTTCTCGGTAGCAACATGTTGTGGGGGAGGAATTCCTTGGAAATTCGCTTCGAAAGCAACGAGATGAGACAGATTGTCCTGAACGGTCCATCGTGGAAGTTGCGTAAAGGTTTTCCATTGCTCTTCCGTCAGTGTCTGGCCAAGATTGCTAATTGATTGCCACGTTGCGGCAAGTTTGTTGATTGTCTCTTCGTGGCTCATCTCCGCAATCTAGTGTGGAACAATGAGTTCCAGTTCAGACGTACGCTCACAGATGATTAGTGCAGCCATCGAAATGATGGAAGTTGCGGGCGAGGGTTCTGTACGAGTGGCCAAGATTGCTGAGAAGGTTGGCGTCACGGAACCTTTGGTGTATCACCATTTCAAGAATCGTGCAGCACTCGTCACGGCCGCCTATGCGGAGTGGTACAAGCGTTGCCAAGACTTAGAAGTTCCCATTGGTCAACTGATGGCGATGGTGAACAACCAAGAAGAATACGAACGCGCGGTCCGAGCATCGTTGACATGGAGTTACCGGCCAGAGCGTATTGCAGCGCGCGGTGTGCGCTTAAGTGTGATTGGGGCAGCCCAAACAAATCCTGAGTTGGCCAAAGCAGTCAACGAAATCAATCGTTCCTTCTTGACTTCCCTGGCACAGGCCACGGAATACGCGCAAAGCCAGGGCTGGGTTCGCAGTGACTTAGACCCGATGGCGACGGCGTATTGGCTTCACGGTCAGATCAATGGGCGAGTGGTCGCAGAGATGGACGAAGGCAGTATCGACCTTGCCCACTGGGATGAAGTCTCCTTCGACGCCATTTTTTCGCTCATTCGTCCTCGCAAATAGTTGCGGCAAATAGTCGCGTTCGTGTGAGGCGGCTGTGTGGCGACTACCGTTAGACCCATGGAACGCCCCGTACGGTTTGAGCACACCCGATTTCTTGGCGACAAGCGCACGCAGCTTGTGTACGACCTTGATGAATGGACTGAAGAAGACATCATCAACGAAATTGTGAACGAGGGAGTCGGTCTCTGTTTCGGCCCCGACACTTTGGCGGAAGCCCGCAACCGCGGCTACTCATTAGCCACTGCTGGTGCGACACGTCGTCACCGCAAGCCTCGCGCGTAATTCATGTCTGGAGGAATGAACGGTACGTTCCGTTCGGGACCTCTGACGCTTCATCGGTACCTCGCAGTGCCCAGCACGCCTGTGTCCTCATTGCCAGGTGTCATCATGTGCCACGGTTTTCCGATTGGGCCACTTGACGCACGTCAAGCCGGAGTGACCTTCCCGCAATTGATCGATCGCATGGCGAATGAACTTGGTTGGGCGGCACTCACATTTACGTTCCGCGGGTGCGGCTCGAGTGACGGCGACTTCTCCATGCAGGGATGGGTGGATGACTTGCGTGCAGCCATTGATCACCTTGAAGAAGAAGTGCAGCCGAACGGCATTTGGTTAGTGGGAACGAACACGGGTGGTGCTCTCGCGCTCAGTGTTGCAGCCGATGATCCGCGAGTGCGCGGTTGCGCATTGTTGGGTGCTCGTGCCGACTTTGATGACTGGGCAAGTCAGCCACGGCGCTTCTTGGAGCACGCTCGTGAAATTGGTGCGATTCGTACTCCGAGTTTTCCGCAGGCATTTGACGAGTGGAGCCGTGAGCTACGACGTTTCCGTCCTGTTGATGCTGCAAGTCGATTCGCACCGCGACCGCTGTTGGTCATGCATGGTGAAGAAGACGAGAGTGTTCCCGTTGCAGACTCGCGAGTTCTGGCCGAGGCGCATGGCAGCGCCGAACTACGTGTTGTTGCTGGTGCAGGGCATCGCTTGCGTCATGACCCTCGCGCTATCGCGGTGTTGCTCGGATGGCTTGATCGCCAACGAGCACTCATGATGTAATCAGCTGTCGTGGCCTGCAGGATGCGTGGAGTGCCATGCATAGGCAGTGGCGATGATGTCCTCGAGTGAACGCGTTGGCGACCAACCAAATGTCTTTGTGATCAGACTTGGATCTGCGTAGCACGCAGCAGGGTCGCCGGCACGTCGACCAACAATTTCGTATGGGACTTTCTGTCCCGTGACCTGTTCAGTGGTGTTGATGATGTCCATCACGCTGGTTCCGAAGCCAGTGCCGACGTTGCATGTAATGCTCGCGCCCTTGCCTGCAAGGTGGTCAAGAGCAGCAACGTGTGCGGATGCAAGATCTTCAACATGGATGTAGTCGCGGACGCCGGTGCCATCAGGGGTCGGGAAGTCATTGCCGAACACTTTGAGTGCGGGAGCGTGCCCCATCGCTGCCTTCATCACATGCGGAATGAGATTTTGCGAGAAACGCCAGTCTTCTCCCAATGTTGCATCCGACGATGCGCCTGCAGCATTGAAGTAACGAAGACAGACATGACGCATTGAGGTGGTGCGCGAGTACCAACTCAGAGTTTTTTCAATCATGAGTTTTGTTTCTGCGTACACGCTTTCACAGCGTGGTTCGGCATCTTCGCGAACGGGGACTGTGTCGGGTGTGCCGTATACGCCTGCTGTCGAAGAGAAAACAACTCGTTCGACACCTGCGCGATGCAATGCATCAAACAACTTCTGTGAGCCCGTGACGTTGTTCTGAAAGTACTTCGATGGGTTCTCCATGCTTTCGCCAACAGCCTTGTAGGCCGCAAAGTGGACAACTTCATCAACGCCGTGTTCTTTGCAGATGCGTTCAACAAGTTCGGTGTCGGCGACATCGCCTTGTACAAAGGGTGCGTCGCCAACGGCTGTTCGATGACCATTCTCGAGAGTGTCGAGGACAACAACCGCACGACCAGTGGACCGAATGAGACGTGTTGTGATGGAGCCGATGTAACCAGCGCCACCCGTAATGAGTGTGGTCATTTCTTCGGCTTCTTTGGTGCAGGTCTCTGAGCTGGAGGCGTAATGATGCCGGCCTTCTTTGGCGCAGTTGCTTTCGCCGGCATGGGGCGAGATTGCTTGTCGCGATTCGCTGCCTTTTCCATCTTCTTCCATTCACGCACTTTGATGAGCGTTTCCGGGTTGGTGATGTCGGCAACTGTTCGTGGGTTCTTGTCGCTAAACACGCCGGCGGCTTTTTCCCAGCCCTTGGGCTTCACGCCGAAGCGCTTGCCGAGAAGTGCCATGAAGATTTGGGCCTTCTCTTCGCCATAGCCTGGCAGAGCGCGAAGTCGCTCAAACACAACCGTTGCATCGTCGGTGTCGTTCCAGATGTTCTCACCCTTGTTCTTGTACTGCGTCGCGATGATGCCGCACATGCCGTGAATGCGTTGCGCCATTGCTTTGGGGAATCGATGAATCGCTGGCTTGTCGAGACACAAGGCCAAGAACTCATCGGGGTCCATTGCTGCGATCTTCTTTGGGTCAAGATGGCCGAGGCGATTCTTCAGTGTGTATGCACCATTGAACGCCCACTCCATCGGCACTTGCTGATCAAGCAACATGCCAATGAGCAATGCAGTTCCATTGGCATTGAGAAGTGCATCTGACTCGGGGATGCCGGTGATGTAGAGAGTGCCCATGAGTGTCCTAGTTAATCGCGAGAGAGTCCGTGTGTTGCTTCGACGTTGATGCCGAGATCAACGATTGCTTGAGCAATTGTGGCATCTGTGATGCCGTGAGTTCCGTTTAATGCCGTGAGTACTGCAATCACTACATGTTCTGCATCGGTCTCAAAGAAGCGTCGCAGTGCTTCGCGTGTATCACTGCGGCCCATGCCATCGGTCCCCAAAGCAAGGAATGTACGGTGTGTGAGGTACGGCGCGAGTTGCTCTGGCACGATGCGCATGAAATCTGAGACGGCAACGATGGGTGTTGTTACGTCGCCCAATGTGGTCCGCAGGATCGAAGAGCGAGGTGTGTCAGTGGGGTGCAGACGGTTCCATCGCTCAACTTCCATCGCGTCCTCACGCAAGGACTTGTACGAGGTTGCCGACCACAGATCAACGTTGATGTTGTATGCAGTTCGGAGCATTTCCGATGCTCGCTGTGCGGCCACATACGACGTGCCTGAGAAAAAGATGGATGCATCTGCGTTGCCTGTTGCGCTTGGTGCGAATTGATACAGGCCATTGATGATGTCGCTTGTCTGCACGTGTGCAGGTTGGGCTGGCATCAACAAGTTCTCGTTGTACAACGTGATGTAATAAAAGATGTCAGCGGGCGATGCGCCGTACATCTTGTCGAGGCCGTGTTCGATGATGGCGGCTAACTCGTAGGCAAATGCGGGGTCATAGGCCATGCAAGAAGGAACTGTGCTGGCCAGCAACAAGCTGTGACCATCTTGGTGTTGCAAGCCCTCGCCCATGAGTGTGGTGCGTCCGGCTGTTGCGCCCATGAGGAAGCCGCGCGTGCGTGCATCGGCTGCTTGCCAAATGAGGTCGCCGACGCGCTGGAATCCGAACATCGAATAAAAGGTGAAGAAAGGAACCATGGGAACACCACGTGTGGAGTAACTGGTACCAGCTGCAATGAAGCTTGACATTGCACCAGCCTCGGTGATGCCTTCTTCGAGAATTTGGCCTTGAGCAGATTCTGCGTAGGTCAGCAACAAGTCGTGGTCAACTGGTTCGTACTTTTGGCCGTGTGCTGCGTAAATCCTTTGCTCGCGGAACAAAGAGTCCATGCCAAATGTGCGAGCTTCATCGGGAATGATGGGCACAACGCGTTGACCGAAGTTGTCATCACGCGCGAGATTGCGCAACATACGAGTAAACGCCATCGTGGTGCTCACGGCTTGTTCGCCAGAGCCCGTGGTGAATTCTTGGAACACCTGTGGTGAAGGCAATGTGAGAGGGCTGCGATTCCAGTGTTTGCGTTCAGGGACTGCACCATTCAGAACACGTCGGCGTTCTGCCATGTATTGATACTCAACTGAATCAACGGGTGGTCGGTAGTACGGAGGCTCGTCTGCCTCTAATGCGCTGTCAGGAATCTCTGGTTCCAACTTGAGGCGATCACGGAGAACGCGCAGCTGCTCGTTGCTCAGTTTCTTGATCTGATGCGTTGCATTGCGCGCTTCGACTTGCGGCCCGAGTGTCCAGCCCTTGATGGTTTTGCACAAGATTGCAGTGGGCTTTCCTGAACCAAGATTTTCTGCAGCTGCTTTGTATGCCGCATAAATTTTTCGGTAGTCGTGACCACCACGTGGCAGGTTTACGAGGTCTTCATCACTGAGATGTGCAACCAGCTGTAGCAAGCGCGGATCAGAACCAAAGAAGTTCTTTCGGATATCAGCGCCATCGGCGGTGGACAATCGTTGGAATTCACCATCAACAGTGGAGTTCAATTTGTTGAGAAGAACGCCGTCGACATCTTTGGCAAGAAGTTCATCCCACTTGGAACCAAGGATGACTTTGATGACATCCCACCCTGCTCCGCGGAATGTTGCCTCGAGTTCTTGAATGATCTTTCCGTTTCCACGAACAGGGCCATCAAGGCGTTGCAAGTTGCAGTTGACGACGAAGATCAGGTTGTCGAGGTGTTCGCGTGCTGCAAGAGAAATGGAACCAAGTGTTTCTGGTTCGTCAGTTTCGCCATCACCGATGAATGCCCACACGCGACTTGTTGATGTGTCATCAAGATTGCGGTTGTCGAGATAGCGATTAAACCGTGCGTGATACAGCGCAGTGAGTGGTCCGAGGCCCATGGACACCGTGGGGTGCTCCCAGAACTCTGGCATGAGGCGTGGGTGTGGGTAACTCGAGAGACCCTTGCCCTCGCGACCAATTTCGCGACGAAAGTGATCAAGGTCGTTTTCGTCCAAGCGACCTTCAAGAAATGCGCGCGCGTAGATGCCAGGTGCAGCATGGCCTTGGAAATACACGTGGTCACCGGGGGTGCCATCTGCTTTGCCGCGGAAGAAATGGTTGAAGCCCACTTCATAGAGCGCCGCTGAACTCGCGAATGTGGAGAGGTGTCCACCGATGCCATCGGATTCATGGTTCGCACGTGTGACCATGACGGCGGCATTCCATCGGATATACGCGCGAATGCGACGCTCCAGATGTTCATCGCCAGGGAACCACGGTTCATCATCAAACGGAATCGTGTTCACATAAGGCGTGGATACAACTTCGGGGAAACTGACGTGTGATTGTTGTGCTCGTTCAAGAAGGCGAGCCAACAAGTAGCGAGCACGATTCGGTCCGTGTCCGATGACAACCGAGTCGAGAGAGTCGAGCCATTCCTGGGTCTCGCCGGGATCTGTATCGGGCAACTGGTGAACGGAGTCGTCGTAGATCACGTGCCCATTCTCCCACTATTGGGTGGGTATGCCCATTGCGCCCCTTCTGATAAGGGACAATCGGAGAATGGAACATTCCGACGACACCGTGGTCATCTACACAGACGGGGCATGTTCAGGGAACCCCGGCCCTGGTGGTTGGGCATGGGCAGTGTCTCCGAGTGGACAGCCACAAGCCAGTGGGGCAGAGGCGCGCAGCACGAATCAACGCATGGAAATCATGGCTGCGTACGACGCGGTGAAGACATATGCGACGGACCCACGCAAGATCATCATTGTTTCTGACTCCACTTATGTCGTGAAGTGTTTCAACGACAAATGGTGGAAGGGCTGGCATGCCCGAGGCTGGAAGAACTCTCAGCGCCAACCGGTTGCGAATCGAGACTTGTGGGAGCCATTTATTGACTTGGTTCTCAGCCGAGGCAACATTGAATTCGCATGGGTCAAAGGACATAGTGGTGACCCCATGAATGACCTCGTGGATGTCCTTGCGGTGGCACAAACCCAGGGCAACTAGCCCTTCGAAGGGTTCGGCTAGGAGGCCGCCCCCTGTTTTGCGTAGCCTGACGGCATGGAAATCAAAGGCGTAAGCGCAATTGTCACTGGCGGAGCATCGGGAATCGGTGCCGCCTCCGTTCGTCTCCTGGCTCAGGGTGGCGCAAAGGTCGTCATCGCCGACCTTGAGCGTCAGCGTGAAGTTGGCGAGGCTCTCGCGAAGGAAGTCGGCAACGCCGCTTTCTGCCCAGTTGACGTCACCAAGACAGAAGACATCATCAACGCCGTCGAGATGGCAAAGTCCATGGGACCACTTCGCGTCCTCGTGAACTCAGCCGGTATCGGTGCAGCACAGCGCACCATCGGTAAGGACGGCCAATACTCATCGGCTGCCGACATCGATCGCTTCAAGCTCGTCATCGCCATCAACTTGGTGGGCACCTTCGATGCGATCCGTATCGCAGCAACTGCCATGAGCCAGACCGAGCCACTTGAAGATGGCGAGCGCGGCGCAATCGTGAACATCGCATCTGTTGCAGCATTCGACGGCCAGATTGGTCAGAACGCATACTCCGCTTCTAAGGGCGGCGTTGTTGGCATGACATTGCCAGTCGCTCGTGACCTCGCACCAGTTGGTATTCGTATCAACACTGTTGCTCCTGGTCTCATCGACACACCGATCTATGGCAGCGGCGATGCAAGCGAAGCCTTCAAGGCACAGTTGCAGAAGGGCGTTCTCTTCCCACAGAAGTTGGGCAAGCCAGAGCAGCTCGCTTCGATGGTTCTTGAGTGCATCACGAACAGCTACATGAATGCTGAAACCATCCGCGTGGACGGTGGCATTCGTATGCCGCCTAAGTGAGCATCGTTTTTCATAACGATCCGTTCACGCCGTTTGATCGGCACGAAACACCTTTTAACGATTCCCCGGGCTTTGTCCCGGGGAATCGTCGTTCTATCGGTATTCCCGATGGGCTGTTTCCCACCGCTGTTGATGCAGTGCGATTGCGCGTTGGCGCTCGACCTTTAGATGTGGCGCAGTGGGTGTCACCTATTGATGACGATTGGGCGTCAACGATTGCGATGAAGCGTGCGCTCATTGCCGAACGCCCTCACGAAGTCATTGCGTACATCGAGGGTGCAGAAGAAGCATGTGAAGAAGTTGCGGCAGGGGTGCTGGCTTCTATCGGGGCGAATCCTTCAATGGAATCGGGAATCGATGCGCTGGTCGATGCAGCGCTACAGACGGCCGATGACTTATGCATTCTGTTGCCCGATGAGGATGGCGTGCCACGACTTGCAGCTGCAGTGTTGTGCTCTCCGAATCGTTGGCGACTAGCCGAGAAGATTGGTGGAACGATGGCGAGTATTCATTCGCCGGTGGCGCGTTATGAGGAAGATCTCAACTCGCCTGTGAATTCGGTGATGATGCGATTGAGCCCGGAGCGTCCGATGTGGCGCATCAACTGGGGAATCTCGAATCATCCTGCGCTGTTTCAGCCTGACACGCCGCCTATTACGCCAGAAATGGATGCGGCTGACATGTGGTTCCGTGTGGAGTGGCAGACATTGCGTCGCTTGCCGATCACCGGGGGCATTCTGTTCACAATCCGCACATACGTGGAGAAGTTGTCGGACTTTATGGAACGCGACCAACCGTTAGTGCAAGACATCGCTGAACTTGTGAACAAGATTCATGAAGATGTCGCCGTGTATAAGAGCATTGCGCCGTATCGCGAGAAACTCTTTGCGTATTTCGAAACCCGCTAAACCTCAGGTGGTGTAGTCAGCGTTGATGCGCACGTAGCCATCGGTGAGGTCGCAGCCCCACACGGTTGTTTGTGCAGTGCCGGTCTGTAGCGACACATGAATGAGAACGTCTTCGCCCTTCATGTACTGGCTCAACTTCACAAGACCGGCCTCATCCACTTGTGATGGATACACCTCTTGGGTGCCGAAGCGAATGACGACCTTTTCCTGATCAATGTCGGTGTAGTTGCTGCACTTGCCAATGGCCATTGCCACGCGGCCCCAGTTGGGGTCTGCACCGTGCACGGCTGTTTTTAC
>CAEZWV010000012.1_pt1 | contig 40176 bp, 33 predicted proteins | sample 7265081 | NCBI WGS metagenome assembly CAEZWV01 (sample SAMEA6813891, study PRJEB35770) | uncultured Acidimicrobiaceae bacterium | biome: Freshwater; feature: Freshwater reservoir; material: water | place: Czech Republic | collected 2015-11-04 | depth 0.5m m
CGATGTTGCTGGCTTCGCCCAGACCGAAACTATTCACGGCACGAACTCGTACTTGATACGTCACGCCACCAGTCGGAACAGTCAGAGTTGCCGATGTCGATGTTGTGACTGAATCAGCAAAACGTGTCCAGGTTGTACCTGAGTCTGTTGATGTCTCGATCGCATAATCAGTGATTGTGAATCCGCCATTCGAGAGCGGAGATTGCCACGACAATGTCAACTTCATACGACCAGCGACAGCAGTGAGTGCGCGTGGCGCGCCCGCAACACCTGCATACACCGGAGTGACAGTGGCGATGGAGGAAGCCGCACCACGTCCAACGGCATTGACTGCAGAGACCCTGAATTGGTATTGCGTTCCATTGGTAAGACCTGTGACAGTTGCAGTCGTCGAAACTGATACGCCGTCGGCGAACGTGGTCCACACGAGAGCATTACTGCCTGCGCTGGTCGTCGCATATTCAACGACATAGTCAGTAACTGCTTCGCCACCATTGAAGGACGGAGCCACCCACGACAATCGAGCAGATTGGTTATACCCAATGCCAGTCAGAGAGCTCGGTGCAGCCGGAGCACTGTTTGGTGCAGGTTCAAAACTGGTGGAAAGAACAAGACGGTTTGCGGTTCCTGCTCCAGCATTCGAGATGATTCCGCGCGTGGCTGCGTTGTTGATCGCATTGCTTACTGCTGCCGGAGCTGCAGTCCGATTCTGCTGCAAATACAGAGCAACGACACCCGCAACGTGAGGTGCAGCCATCGATGTGCCTGACATGGAAGCAAGTGCGGTTGGCGAGGAGATACCTGCAGACGTAATGGACTGTCCAGGTGCAAACAAGTCAACACACCGGCCCCAGTTAGAAAATGATGAACGAGCATCCATCAGATTTGATGCAGCAACAGTGATTGCACTGGGCGCACTGGAGGGCGAATAGGAGCATGCATCCGCATTGGAGTTACCCGCTGCAACAACCATCGAAATGCCATCGGCAACTGCGCGGTCAATGGCGCTGTTCAACGAAGGACTAAACCCACCACCGATACTCAAGTTGGCAACTGCAGGAACTCCTGCTGCATGATGGCCGACCATCCAGTCAATTCCGGCGATAACGCCAGACGTAGAACCACTGCCTGAACAAGAAAGAACGCGAACAGGGACAATCGAAACATCTTTGGCGACACCGTGTGTTGAACCACCGACAGTTCCCGCAACATGCGTACCGTGCCCATGGCAGTCGGTTGTGCCTTTGCCGTCGACAATCGCTGTGAAACCGTTCGTGACGCGATTCTCGAATTGTGTGTGAGTTGCAAGCACACCGGTGTCAACGATGTACGACGTCACACCACTTCCAGTTGCAGTGAAGTTGTACTGAGCATTAAGTGGAAGCCCGCGCTGATCAATGCGGTCAAGGCCCCATGTTGCATTCAGTTGAGGAGACGCAACATCGGTGTTCACCGCAACAACAGTGTCTGGCTCGATGCCGATGACATTGGGGTTATCGCGAAGACTTGCAAGATCATCGTCAGAAAGATCAGCAACGAATCCGTCGATTGCGCTCGAGAAGGTTGCACGCACACCCACACTGAGCGTGCTTGCTGCGATACCAACAGCAGAATTGGACGCGAAGCGAACGATGTATCGACCAGGGATTACTTCCCCCGCCGCTACATCAGTCGGAACTGTGAGGCCGGCGACAACCGCATCAGATTCATCACTGACAGAAATCTCACGGTCACGCGACACGAGGCGAACGTCTGGGTCGGATGCAACATCGTTGAGTTCCGAGGCTGTGAGGCTCTCCACCTCGACCGTGCCGTCACGGTTCACGATGACGTAATCAGCGGTGGCGGCCATTGCCGAAGTGGGCAGAACTACTGCGCCCGAAAGCACCAGAGTGCCCGCGACGACGGTGCGGGACAAGAAGGAAAATCTCACTCCATGAGCCTAGGACACCTAGGTATATAGGTACTAGGGCTATCGGGCGAAAAACGCTACAAGAACCGGTGTAATCACTAATCCGGGCAATAAAGAGCCCAATTTGATCTTCTTGATCTCCAGCAAATTGATGCCGATGGCCAACACGCTGAATCCGCCAGCAGCGAAAAGTTCTATGCGCATGCGGTCCGTCAGCAAAGAGTCAAGACCTGTTCCGCCCAATGTCAAGAGCCCCTGCACGACGAAAACGCTGACTGCGCTGAACGCTGCACCAATGCCATAGGCCGCCACAAAGATGATCGACATGAATCCATCGAGGGTTCCCTTGATGTTGTAGAGCTGCGGTGTCTTGCCACTGGCATCTTCGATAGCGCCCAAAATTGTCATGGGCCCGATGCAAAACAACAGAGTGGCAGTGACAAAGCCTTGAACAAATCTGCTCTCGTCTCCGCCATTCTTCGCAAAACGATTCTTCAGGAATGACCCGACCGATTCGAGTCGTTCCTCAATCTTGAGCAACTCACCAACGATTGCACCCAGTGTCATACCGACAAGTGGGAATACCAGGTTGTGCGTGTCCATGACATTGTCGATTCCCATCACCAATGTGGCGAGGCCAATCACTTGCACGACGATGACGCGAATGTTTTCTGGAATGCGGTGCCCAATGAAGTACCCAACACTGCCACCGACCAAAACAGTGGCCGTATTTATCAGTGTTCCTAAACCGCGCACATTTCTACGCTACCGAGTTCAGCTGCAGTGGCTATCGTCCATGACGTGCCACTTACGTCTCTTGCGCAGAGCAATATGTCCGTTGTTATTGATTCTGATGATGGTGCACGGGTTACATCGTTCCGTGTTCACGGCTCAGAGATCTTGACCGCCCACGATGACGACCCATTCAACTGGGGGCTGTATCCCATGGTCCCCTACGCAGGTCGAGTCCGTCATGCGACATTTTCATTCAGTGGAAAGTCCTATGACTTACCCGTCGTCACGAATGGACACGCACTACACGGAACAGTGATGCACGAAACGTGGTCTCTTCTCGATGCCACGGAATCGGTTGCAGTGTTCGAAACCTCGCTCGGTGCGAACTGGCCATTCAGTGGAACATGCACTCATCGCATTGCAGTGCTTCCTGATCGACTTCGATGCGAACTCTCAGTGACTGCGCACGACGACATGCCGGTTCAACTTGGGTGGCACCCGTGGTTTCACCAAGGAATTGCACACACCGACTTCAACGCCATGTTGATGCGAGATGATGAAGGAATCGCGGCCACAGAGCGCACAACGCCGGCAACGCACAACATCGACGATTGTTTTCTTGAGCCCAATGCATGGCCACGAGTTGTTGTCGGAGACACCACATTAGAGATTGCGAGTGATTGCCCATTTTGGGTTCGCTATGACGCACCATCAGGTGATGTGTGTATCGAACCGCAATCAGGGCCGCCCAACGGCATCAACGATGCACCGCTTGTTCTGAAGGCCGGCGAGACATTTAGTCGCTGGATGGAAATCCGAGTTCTTCCGAACTAGACATCCCACTTCGCACGCATACGACGTAATGCTTGCGAGCGAATGTCATTCCAGGTTCCGCCCACAATGTTGCGAACAGTGCCTAAAGACGGCACTTTTTCGCTGTGGTTCACGGTTGAGCGCCACTGATCAAACTGATGGCTTGCACCACGAAAAGCCGTGTCACGCAGGAAACGCTCCACGTAATTCAAAAGGTCATCTTCTGTCCACGTGCGTTCATAGTTGGAACGCAATGGCTCACCGCTGGTGACACCGACTTCGTTACACGCTGTTGTCCATGAACCAAAGAGCTGAACAATGCGCGCAACGCTCGGACCTTTCACACGGCCTTCACGCAACAGTGCGGTGTAGCTCTGATGACTCAATGGTTTCGCCATCAGGCTTGCAGCAAGAAGTGCAGCACGAGCGCGATCACGAGAGGCAACAATCGCGTCGCTTTCGATGCGCACTGTTGGTTGCACCAATTCATCGGCGCCAAGAATCAACCAATCGACCGGGCGCGCCGCTGCAGTTACATCGGTGAGTGGCGCGTTCAATGCTTCTGCGATTTCTTCCAGCGTGACACCAGGCTTGTCTTGCAGATAGCGCGAGATCTGCATCGTCATTTCGCTGCGACGCTCTGCCTTTGTCGGTCCGCGCCGTGCTCGAGTGCGCACAGGCGCCGCCGTGGGGTGTGCCTCACCATTGAACGAGGGAGCCGGTGTCTGGGCAATCGGTGTCGTCGCGGGCACCCCAGCAAAACGCACCACAAATTCGCCCAGTGTCCGTACGTGCTCACGGCTGACCGAATTGTCGACGCCTACCAAGCCCAATTCCCGCAGGGCCCACACCGTGGAAGCTGGTAATTCATTGATGGAAAGGCGCTCTGACACAGCCAAAGACAGTACCCGCTATCGAAGGAATAGTTAGCTAGCGAAAGCCAACCCCGCTATTCCATGCACATTTCTATTTTGATGGAGGCCAGAAATAGAGGGCTACCAAGATTGTTCCTTTCGGCAGTTCCCCATCTGGTTCATACATGCCGCTCTTTGCGAGTGAATCGGGAGTTTCGACCCATACCCCAAGCAATGCGTTCTCATCTGTTGCTGATTGGAACCACTGAGGTGCCATGGATGGATCCTCACTTGTTGACCCCTCAAAGGCAAATCCATTTTTTGTCAACTGACGAGCGACAGAAGCAAACACCGAGGTCTGCGAGCCTGGAATTGCACGGTATCGAGCGAAGGCATCTACAGAGTCAATCGAGAAGTAGTAGTTGCCCAACTCGGTGTCAACATTTGTTCCACCAATGTTCCTGATGGCTGTGTCCCACCATGAAGGTTCGGCAACCGGCACGTCGGGCTTACACACAGTTCCCTTCTTGGGCAGTTTCTTCTTGGTGAAGAGATCTTTAGCTATGAGATCCACGCATCGTTGAACAAGAATTTGGGAGTGACCTTCACCAGTTGATGCAACCAGCACAGCCTTGTCACCCATGTTCGCCGTCATCTCTTCAGACCAACGAAAAGGCGTTGCCGGATCATTCTTTCCACCAATGACAACGATCGGGGCTGAACCAGAGAAATTGATATTCAAAAGTTTGGGTTTTCCAAATGCCTCTTCGCATGAGGGCTCCGCGATGCCTTCAACGGTCATTCCTTGCGAGTACCACGGAGCCTTTGATTGCAATGTCTCCATTACTGCCTGAGGGTCACTCGGAACATCGTTGTCAAAACCGCTGGCACAACGAATGATGTAACCCGAATCGCTCTGCGAATCGTATGTTCCGTCGATATTGCGTCGGTAATACGAATCAGCAAGAGACTGGATCTTTTCGCCCTTTCCATCGCGAACATCTGCGAGCGCTTCGGCAAGAAACTTCCATTCACTCTCCGAATACAGCGCTGATTTTGTACCGGTGTTAAGGACATTGTGGTTTACATCACGTCCATCTGAAGTGAATATTGACTTCTTATCCAACTCTTTATACAGAACATTCCATTCTGACTTCACATCTTTCGATGCGAATGCGCACTCATTGTCTTCCTTCTCGCACCACTTCACCCAGTTATCGAATGCCTTTTCAAAACCGATGGCTTGCGTTGTGTACTGCTGTTCCACGGTGTCGCCGGAAGGATCAAAAGCCCCGTCAAGCAACATTGTTTCCACTCGAGAAGGGAACAACGTGGCGTATATGCCACCCAGATATGTTCCATATGAGATTCCCAGATAGTTCAGTTTCTCAAAACCCATACCAATGCGAATGAGATCCATATCGCGTGCAGTGAATTCCGTGGAGTATTGAACTACTGAAAGTCCATTCTTTTCTGTGCACGCATCGTCGTAAGAATCCGCACGACCATCAATCTTCTTCTCTTCTGGAGTATCAGGTGTGTCGTCGTAATACGTATAGGTGTCCTGCTCTTTGTCAGTCCAGCAACGCAAACCATTGGATCTGTCGACGCCTCGAGGATCAAAACCGACTAGGTCAAACTTCTCAAGTCCAAGGTCGGTGACGAGGTCTTCACCCGCATTCGCTACGAAATCAAAACCGGACCCGCCAGGGCCACCGGGGTTGGTGAGAATGATTCCCTTGGGCTTTCCCTCACTGGCGGGGATACGAACCAATGCGATATCCAATGTCTTGCCAGTCGCATTGCGGTAGTCGAGTGGCACGGCGACGAAGCCACACTCAAAAGGCGCTTCAGGCGCATCCTTGCCTTCGCATGTCGACCACTCGATGGTTTTCTCGAATGAACTCACATCATCGACAGGAGCTGCCGTACCGGAATCTGAAGAACCACAGCCCACCAAAGTGGCCAGCAAAGCCAATGAAATAGCCATCTTGGTTGCTTTACGGGACTTTCTCATGGCCTACCTACTAACTCCGGGACGTTTTCGTCCTTGATAACACACCCGTCCGTCAAGGCGGATTCCCCATAAATATGACTGGTTTTGTCAGGTATTGGCTAGCCTCATTCTCTATGCAGTTTCCCGTCAATCTCAACTTGGTCGGACGCCCTGTTCTCGTGGTCGGCGGCGGACGCATTGCATTCCGCAAAGTGCAACAACTTCTTGCCGCTGGTGGCGATGTCACTGTTCTCGCACCGCAGATCATCGAAGAGTTCAACGACATCCCCGTCACTCTCATTCATCGCGAATACGCAACCGGTGACGCCGCACAGTTTCGACTCGTCATCACCGCAACAGGTAACACCCCTGTCGACCAAGCCATCTTTGATGAGTGCGAAGAACTCGGCATCTGGGTCAACAGTGCCGACGACCCACAGCGTTGCTCCTTTACTCTTCCTGCCGCATTTCGCCGCGGCCCCGTGATGGTCACGGTGTCTACTGGTGGTGCGAGCCCAGCACTGGCATCATTCCTTCGTTCCGAATTGGAACAACTCATTGGTGAAGAATTCGTTGAGGTGGCAGCGTCTCTTGCAGCACAGCGTGCGCAGTTTCATTCCAATGGCATCTCCACTGAAGATGTTGACTGGAAGCCCATCATTCGCGAGGCATTGCAACAATCAGCGATTGAATGCCCTCATCTCATGCAATCACTTGCTCCCGTTGAGGCAACAGCATGACCGTTCATCTCGTTGGCGCTGGTCCTGGTGACCCCGAACTTCTCACAGTGAAAGCTGCACGTCTCATCGCAGAAGCTGATGTGATCGTGCACGACTACTTGTCGAATAGTTCCATTCTTGAAATGGCAAAGCCAGGCACAGAGTTCATTGACGTTGGCAAGAAGCCCGGCAACCCCACACCACAAGAACTCATCAACTCATTGTTGGTGCATCTCGGCGCACAGAATCTCAACGTCGTGCGCCTCAAGGGTGGCGATCCGTTCGTATTCGGTCGTGGTGGCGAAGAAGCACAAGCTCTGATGGAAGCGCGCATTCCGTTCACTGTTGTTCCTGGCATTACCTCTGCAGTTGGTGTGCCCGCAGCAGCAGGCATCCCTGTCACGCATCGCAATGTCTCCCCCGCATTCACCGTGGTCACTGGCCATCGTGAATCCGGTGGATCGTCTGCGATTGAGTGGGAAGCACTCGCCAAAGTAGGCGGCACCATTGTTGTTCTCATGGGCGTGGCCGAGCGCGCCATCATCGCCCAGCGCCTCATGGATGGTGGTTTGTCTGCTGATACTCCCGTTGCCGCAGTGCGCTGGGGAACACGCACCGAACAACACACCACACGCACCACATTGGGCCAATTGCATGCGGCTGCATTGAAAGCGCCGAGCACCATCGTGATCGGTGCAGTTGCTGCGTATGAATTCATCTCGGGCGTTCACGTCGATGCAGTGGTTGCAGGTCAGTAATGCGTCGCTCCATTGATGTTGTGCAAATTGAACTCGGCGATATGCCCGAGGGTTTGGACGACCCGACGCCTGTTGCGTGGACTGTTGCAGTCAGCGACGACTACGACGATGCAGAACCCCGCGTGCAACTGACCGTGGAGCGCATTGGCGAAGCCGGCGAAGGACTCGTTGCCCATCTCAGTGCCAGCAATGCACGTCGATTACGTAAGGCCCTCGCGGATGCTCTCCGCGAAGTGGGCGAACCCGCCGAATAAGCCATCAAACAAACCGCCGAATAACTCTCTGAACTAACGAAACATCTCACACAAGGAACATGGATATGACAACCATCCCAGCAAACCCAGCAATTGCACCCGCGCCGTTTCCACGCGATCTCTACGAAGAGCAGATGCGTGACATCGCACGCTTTGAGATTGCTATTGATCAATTCTTGAATGGCGACATCAGCGACGACGTGTTCCGCGTGATGCGCCTCAACAACGGCATCTACGGACAGCGCCAAGGCGGCACGAACCAGATGATTCGTATCAAGTTGCCCGCCGGCTCCATCACACCAGAGCAATTTGAAGTGATGGCTGATCTCTCCGTCGAGTATTCGCGCGGTTGGGGACACATCACCACTCGCCAGAACATTCAGTTCCACTTCGTTGAACTTCGCAACATCCCTGCCGTGCTTCGTCGTATCGCAGACGTCGGGCTCACCTCGCGTGAAGCATGTGGCGACACCGTGCGCAACGTGATGGCCTGCCACCTTGCTGGCGCATGCCCGTACGAGAAGATCGACGTGACTCCGTGGGCGGAAGCAACATTCCGCCACTTCGTACGTAACCCATTGGGTCAGCGTTTGCCTCGCAAATTCAAGGTGAACTTCTCTGGTTGCTCTACCGACTGCGGTCAGGCAATGTTCAACGACGTCGGAGTTGTTGCAACCACTCGCACACGCGAAGACGGCAGCATCGAACCAGGTTTCCGTATCTACATCGCTGGCGGTCTTGGTGCCACACCACACCCAGCACTCGCACTGGAAGACTTCACGTCACGCGAAGACCTCTTGCCCACCATCGAAGCCACATTGCGCGTGTTCGAACAGACCGGCAACCGTGACAACAAGTTGCGTGCGCGTTTGAAGTGGGTTGTTGATCAGCTCGGAATCGATGAAGTGCGCCGTCGCGTGATCAAGATTCGCCACACGCTTCCTGCCTCCAGCACATGGCCTGGTGGTATTCCACCCGAAGTCATTGCTGCTGGCGATGCCGCAGCAGGTCGCATCGCTGAAGGCGAAGTGTCCCAGATTGGTCAAGGCGTTCGCGTTGAGTTGAACAGCAGTGATCCATTCCGCCGTTGGGAAAATGCCAGCGTGATTCGCGGTGCTGCGAATGGCACAGTGTCTGCACTTGCGTATGCAGCCTTGGGCGACATCACCGCAGATCAGTTCCGTGGTCTTGCCGCTATCCAGCGTCACTTCCAAAGCGATGTGCGCCTCACGAACCGTCAGAACGTTGTGTTCCGCGGTTTGCAGCCAGAGCAGATGCGCGAACTCTACGACCGCCTCGATGCCATTGGCATGGCACGCCCTGGTGCAGAACTTGCACGCGACGTTGTTGCGTGCCCTGGTGCTGACACATGCAACATCGCCGTGACGCAGTCACGCGGTTTGGCAAGCGCCATCGGTGAGAAGTTGGAAGAAGAAGGCCTCGCAGAAGTCGGCGGCGTTCGTATCAACATCTCAGGTTGCACCAACAGTTGCGGTCAGCATCACGCCAGCGACATTGGTTTCTTCGGAGCCGAGCGTCGTGCACACGGCAAGTCATTACCTGGCTACCAAATGCTTCTCGGCGGTTATGTCGGTGAAGAACAGATTCACTTCGGTGAAAAGGCACTTCGTCTTCCCGCAAAGAACGCACCTGAAGGTGCAGTGCGTGTGATTCGTCGTTTCAATGACGAGCGCACAGCTGGCGAAACCTTCCAGGGCTGGTTGGCACGCAGTGGCGGCGCTACAGCAGTTGCTGATGGTCTCCGTGACCTCGACAATGTGCCATTGCCTGATGAAGATCCGAACTTCTTCGTGGATTACGGCGAAACCGGACCATTCACTGGTGAAGTGGGCGACTCGGAGTGCGCTGTCTGATCATTAACTGATCTGAATTGACACTCTCTGAGTCTGTCTATGACTGGGGATTCATCAGTCCGGAAAGAGCAATAAACGCTGCTTCTTCCCATACTGCATTGGTCTCCACGTCGTGCGTGAAGTCAACCAGAATTCGCCCAAATACCGATGTCAGTATCCAGTGAGCGATGCCCAAGATCGGAGCCGTCGGCAAGACCCATCCACGATTGACAGCCAACTCGAGTGTCTCCGCCAATTGCTCAGCACCTTCGCGTTGTGTCTCACCAACGAACTTCGCAAGAGCCGAATTATCTTGTGCAGCGACCAAAGTGGCAGCACGTCTTTGACGAGAAACTTCTCCCGCATCATTGCCAGACGTTGTCACCAAGAGACGTAAGAATTCAGTTGCCGATTGGTCTTCGGGTGCGTTCTCAACAAAGTGACGAATCATCCGATTGTTGTTCTCAACCTGCTCAGTCACAGTTTTAATCTCGACGGCGGCGATGATGCCATCACGACTTCCAAAGTGATGGTAGGCAGAACTTTTTGACACTCCGGCAGCATCCAGTACTCGTGATAACTGAAACTTCACTGCACCGAATTCATGGAGCTCACGTTCAGCAAACCCCAACAGACGGTCCATCGTCTCGCGTCCGTCGGCGCGCGTTGGCCGTGAGTTCGTCATAAACACAGATGTTACGTGGTTGCAACCCAGCCAACCCAAGACCCAATTCTGAGTAATTCAAGCCCCTCGTTCTCCCAGTGGCAGAATGAACCTCATGAGCGGGGCAATTCGGGTCATCGACCACCTATGGAATGAGCACACCAGTGTCATCGTCGCCGCTCGCGATGACATCTTGTTCATCCCCTACATCGGTCCATCTCTATGCAGTGCCGACGAGTTCGACACCTTTCGTATCGACTCATCCTTCTTTGCGCGCGGCATCGTGGGCGGAGGACTCGACATCGAGGTCACCCCTGCGTTGATTCCCTTGCCGTCGCAGGCTTGGACTGGTACACCTGGCCTCGAAGTCTTTCGCGATGGCACGCTTGTCCCCCTCGATCTTCGTTTGACGGCTACATCCTGGGATAAAGAGATTGATGAACTCTTCTGTGTTCTCACTGATGCAACCCACAACGTTTCTGTTGATGTACTGCTGTCTCTAAAAGAGACCAATGTCTTCACCATTGATGCGACCGTCAAGAACTTGTCTGATGGAACTCTTGCAATCAGTACCGCTCACTTCAATGTTCCTGTTGGTGACCACGCCGCAGAAGTCATGACCCTTGGTGGACGTCACGCAATGGAAGCAGTGCAGCAGCGCACACCATGGGAACGTGCACGCATCTCTCTTGAGAACCGCAGTGGCCGCACGTCTCACGAACAGCTCGGAGTTGTGTTTGCAGGAACCTCCGGGTTCACCGAACAAACCGGCGGGGTATGGGGTGTGCATCTTGCATGGAGCGGAAACTTTCGGATCATGTGTGATGGCGTGACCGATACACGCAAAACCATTCAGATAGGTGAGTTGCTACAGCCGAACGAAGTAGTTGTGCCGCCAGCTGAGTCGTATGCGTTCCCCCGCGCTGTTGTGTCGTACTCACGCAACGGGCTTAGTGAATGTTCGCAGAACTTCCATGAGTACATCCGCAGTCGTCAGCCACACATTCAACGCCCTGTTGTTCTCAACACATGGGAAGCGGTGTACTTCAATCATGACCTCGAGACATTGAGTTCACTTGCGACAGCGGCAGCCGAGGTGGGTATCGAACGTTTCGTTTTGGATGACGGTTGGTTTAACGGACGACGAAACGACACTGCTGGTCTTGGCGACTGGTACGTGGACGAATCAGTATGGCCACAAGGCCTGAATCCCATCATCTCTCACGTCCGTTCATTGGGAATGGAGTTCGGCTTGTGGTTTGAACCAGAGATGGTGAACCCGAATAGCGAACTCTTTCGTGCACACCCCGAGTGGGCGCTAGACGGTGCACTCGCCCACCCCATTCTCGGACGCAACCAACTTGTTCTTGATCTCTCACGAGCCGATGTTCGCGAGTATCTCTTCCAACGCATTGATGCATTGCTCAGCGAATACGAGATTGCTTATGTCAAGTGGGATCACAATCGGCCACTCATTGGTGGCGCATCGCATCAACAAACCCAAGGCTTCTACGCACTGCTTGATCAACTAAACCAGTGCCATCCCAATGTCCAGTTCGAATCATGTGCCTCCGGTGGTGGCCGCATTGACTTCGGTGTCGCTGACCGAGTGAATCGGTTTTGGGCCAGCGATTCCATTGACGCACTTGACCGCCTAGAAATTCAAAAGGGCTTGTCCACCTTCATTCCCATTGAAATGCTGGGCAGTCACATTGGTTCACCCACATGCCACACCACCGGACGCAAGCATGCGTTGTCATTCCGCGCGGCAACTGCACTTTTCGGATGGCTGGGCGTTGAGTGGAATCTCTTGAACCTCACTGACAAAGAGAAGAACGCTCTGACGTCTGCCATTGTTTTCTACAAACAGAATCGTGCATTCCTTCACTCAGAAACGTTCGCGCGTGTCGATCACCCCGATACATCCATTGATATTCGTGGCGTGTACTCACCGTGTGGTGATGGATTGTTCTCTGTGACGCGTTTGCACAGTGGCCCGAGCAACCACTCAGCACCTCTTCGTTTCCCCATGTTGAAAGATGCAGGAGAACTGACCGTTGAGGTCATTCATCTCGGGGCACCACGGTGGGCCTTGCATCGCGCGCTTCCACAATGGATCACAGACTCACCGACCACAATGTCAGGCACACTGCTTGCCAATGTTGGGCTCCCGATGCCGTCGCTGCTTCCCGAATCGTCATTCCTCCTACGCTTCAGTCAGGTAATGCACTCATGACACGTGAATTTCGTTTCGACCCGTTCACAGAAACGTCAGTGCACATCGTGGCTGACCGACAGAACCGTCCGAATCTTCCCTCGTCAGGATGTCCCTTCTGCGTCGGCGGACTCGAAGCACCCGAGAACTATTCCGTTCACACATTTCCGAATCGCTGGCCCGCGCTAGAGGCCGGGTATTGCGAAGTCGTGTTGTATTCACCACAGCATGATGCACGCCTCTCCACACTTTCCACGGAGAACATCGCCGAACTTGTCGATGTGTGGGCCCAGCGGACAACTGCGTTACAGGCGTTACCCAATGGTGAGTGCGTTGTGATCTTTGAAAACAACGGCGCCGAAATTGGCGCAACAATCCCCCATCCACATGGGCAGATCTACGCATTCGACCATGTACCGCAACGAGTAGCAGCACAACTCAAGAACAACTGGTTTCCCGATGCTGACCCCGGTGATCGACTCATCCTTGAACGCGACGGGTGGCGCGTATGGGCTGAATACGCCGCAGTGCACCCGGTGACTATTCGTCTGGCACCCATCAATCGTGTTGCAGATCTTCCTTCTCTCGCGCCAGAGCTTCGACAATCACTCGCGCCTGTACTGCATGAAGTGTTTTCTGCACTCGACAATCTGTTCGAAGATCTCCCGCCGTACATGATGTGGTGGAACCAGGCGCCTCGTTCCCACGCCGAATGGCCCGATGCATGGCTCAACATGGAAATCATTTCGCCATGGCGCGCAAACGGTGTGCCCCGTTACATCGCTGGTGTCGAAGTAGCAACGGGTGAATACTTCAACCCCGTCGATCCCGCAGATGTCGCTCGTCGACTCCGCGATGCAATGAACTGATGAAGTCGATTTCGCCAGGCCGCGTCAACCTGATTGGTGACCACACTGATTACACCGGTGGGCTCGTGTTCCCGATGGCTATCGACCGTTGGACGGTCTGTGAAGGTGACATCACTGACGATGCCATCACCATGACATCGGACGACCTCGATGGCACTGTGCAGATTCCACTGGGCTCGCCGTTCAGTTCACAAATCCAGCCGTCATGGGGTCGATACATCTCTGCTGTTGCATCTTTAGTCAGCCCTGCGCGTGGAGTTAGCGCGAACCTTTCCACCACCATCCCTGTGGGTGCCGGCTTGTCATCGAGTGCGGCGTTGGAACTCGCGGTGGCGTACGCATTGAACGACACCATGCAGCCCACCGAGTTGGCGCTGCTGATGCAACAAGCCGAACAGCTCGCCACTGGCGTTCCCACCGGCATTATGGATCAGTTATGCATCGCAACAGCGCGTGAAGGAATGGGAACACTGATTGATTGCGAGTCGTTCGCCGTGACACATATTCCGATTCCGACTGATGTTGAGTTTGTTGTTCAATTCATTGCGCACCGCACGCTGGAAGGTTCCGAGTATGCCGACCGTGTCCGTGAATGTGCTGACGCAGAAGCGGTGATTGGGCCACTGAGGCATGCAACGCTCAATGACGTTTCAAGAATTGAGAACGAGACAATTGCGCGACGTGCACATCATGTTGTTTCCGAGAATCTTCGCGTTCTTGAGTTCACACAAGTTCTGTCAACTGGCGACTACTCCACCGCAGGAAAGCTCATGCGCGATAGTCACGAGAGTTTGTCTGCGAACTTTGCAGTATCGACACCACAGATGGATGTAGTTGTTCGCACCTTGTGTGAGACACCAGGCGTGTACGGATCACGTATGACTGGTGGTGGGTTTGGCGGTTGCGTTGTCACGATGTGCACACCGGGAACTGAACTTGACGGTTGGCGCGTGCGACCCGTGGGTGCAGCAGAACGAATCAGTTAACGCTGTGACACCACGTACGCGAATGTGTACGTACCCGGCGCAATGCGGTACCGCTCAAGAGTGTCGGGCCCGCAACTTGCTGTTCCCAACCCCCGATGCGCAATGTCCACATGCACAGTGAGCCCACGTCGGCGCTTCAACTCTGTACGTTCATTCGCTGCATGAAGATCATTGGCAGTGTGATGCACTGCACTCATGTGCAACAAGCATCCATCACTTTCAATGCGCAGAACATCTCCTGTGGTCGGATCAACGACTTCCATCCATCGACAGTCTGTGCGAAGACCAAACTCTTGCGGCACTAGGTACGGCAGTTCATCTGGCGCACCTTCCCAGACTCCCTGCATTGCTGATGCTTTTCGGTCGGGATAGTTCTCATGAGGTCCGTTGCCGTAGTAACGCAGCTGCGTGAATCGAGACGGCACGTCAAACGTTGCGCCGATGCGAGGAAGGTCAGCAAGTTCTTCAGGAACAACAACTGTGTGTTCGTACCGCACCGAACCATCTGCACGCTCCTCCACTTGCGTTGCACTGCTCAGAACATCAGCATCATCAGTAGGTATGCCTTGACCCAACCAACGTTCGAGTGAACGACCAAAGCCACTCCATAAGTGAGGCATCATCTTGAAACCGTCATTATCGACAGCTGCACGCCACAACGTGACACGAGGAGAGATCTTCGGAGTTTCACCACGACGTTTCTGAACAGGAACACGCTCAGGCTTTTGCGATTGGAGCACGACTTGATCCCACGCCACCACATGACCCTTCGGCGCCCACGTCGTTGCTTTCTTCAAGCGCCATGTCACAGAGACAAAGGCTTCTCCACAGTTCGCTGGAAGCGCAACGGGCACGGGAACAACAACAGATGAATCAGGAGCAACGGCGGGCACTGTCAACACGCCCGACTTCGTCGTCTTGCCATCAACAATGAGTTCCCATCGCGCTTCGTAACCCGAAAGGTCCGTAAACCATTGATGGTTGCGAATGCGTAACTGTGGCGCCTTCTTGGTGCCCGCCAACGTGACCCACGCTGGACGATGCACCCATGCAAGTTCTCTCATCGCCGGATGCGGCGTGAGATCTGCGTGCACCAACCCATCGGCGACAAAGTTGCCATCGTTCGGTGTGTCACCAAACTGACCGCCATAGGCGAGGCGCGTTCCACCGCCAGTTATCCGCTGCGTGAGTCCGTGGTCTTTCCATTCCCACACAAAACCACCCTGCAATCCAGGCGTGTTTTCGAAGGCATCCCAATAGTCAGACAATGACCCGTTGCTGTTGCCCATTGCATGGCTGTATTCACACATGATGAGCGGACGCTTACCAGCACTGTTCTTTCCGTATTCGACAATGGCATCGATTGGTGCATACATCGGACACACCACATCACTCGCCGCGACTCCACCGGTCTCCCACCCTGCATGGAAGACAGCACCTTCATAATGAATAGGGCGTGATGGGTCAGCAGATCGAATCCATGCAGCGGCTGCATCGTGCACAGCGCCGTACCCAGCCTCATTCCCCAGCGACCACATGATGATGCTCGGGTGGTTCCTATCGCGCTCCACCATTCGTGAGATACGAGAGATCCAGGTTTCGCGATAGCGAACGTCATGGCACAAGCTTGTATTCCATGCGTGGCTCTCTGCATTGGCTTCATCAATGACGTACAGGCCTAATTCGTCACACAAGTCAAGGAGACGCGAATCGTTTGGGTAATGAGAACAGCGCACTGCATTGACATTGTGCTGCTTCATCAATACAAGATCAGCGCGCATGTCGTCGACCGAGACAGCCTTGCCCTTGTCGGGATGATGATCGTGTCTATTCACTCCACGAATCATCACTCTCTTGTTGTTGATGAGAAGTGAGTTTCCGTCAATTCGCACTGATCGGAAACCAGTGGTGACTGCAACCGCTTCAGTCACCTCATCAAAGGGATCAATCAGTTCGCAGACAACTCGATAGCGATGCGGCTGTTCCGCACTCCACAGTTCTGCATCATCAATTGTCCACTCACGAAACTTCGCAACGTGGCCGTCAAACACATACGGCATGTCGAACCACGAGACTTCACTTGAGCGAGGCAGTCCGACTTTTTTGCCCGACATTGTCTCTAGCTGTACACGGACCATCCATCCACGCTGCAGATTGGTGCCAGCCGGAACAGACACCTTCACGTCAATCTCAAGAGACCCTGCACCATTCGGAGCAACGCCAGCGTTGACATGAACATCTTCAATCGCAATCTCTGCCTGAGACCGCAGGAACACTTCGCGATGCAACCCAGCCATCCACCACTGGTCTTGATCTTCAAGATGACTTTGCGCTGAGTAACGACACACCACCACTGCCAACGTGTTCTTGCCAGCAATGAGATGTGCGGAAAGGTCATATTCACTGGGCAGGCGACTATCTGTGCCGTATCCAATGAACTCACCGTTGAGATACACCATGTGCACACTCTCTGCACCACCGATGTGAAGAATAGTGCGACGCTTCTTCCACGACGCCGGCACGGTGAACGATGTGCGATGAACAGCCGTTGCAACAGTGGCTGGCAACGATGGAGGACGACCTTCCCACGGCATTTGCACATTTGTGTAGTGCGGAAGATCACCAAGACCAGCAAGAGTCCAGTTACCCGGCACAGAAATCTGCGGCCACTTTGTTGTATCGCTCGTCAATGACGCAGCAGTGACGTCAACAACGTCTTCAAAACGTTTGAACTTCCACTTGCCATCAAGACTCTTGAACCATGGACTGGCTTCACGGTTCTGAGTACGTACTGAATCGACATCTGCATAAGGAACGAGAGGTGTGCGCATGGGCAAGCGATTCATGCTCACCACTTGTGGGTCTGCCCAAGGCCGAATGTGTCCTACAGCAGGTAAAGCCATAGAAACATCATTTCATATGAGCGCAGGCGACTAAACATAGTGCATGTCCACTTCTTTCAACACCGACGGCGGCATCCATGAGGTTCCACTCGACGGCACCGTGGGCAAGTTATGGCTATGTGGAAAACACTTCATTGGGCCCGACGTGGAAGCAGTCCGTGCGGAACGGGACATCACATACGTGGTGTGTCTTGTTGAGGAACACGAACTTCGTGATCGCTACGACGAATACGCCCAATGGCATCGAGATAACGCAGGAAACCCCAGCGTGTGGTTCCCCATCCCCGATTTGTCGTACCCATCATTTGATGATGCATTGGAGTTTGTCGAGCATGTGACTGCACTCGTGCGTGACAGGGGCAGCATGGTCGTGCATTGCGCCGCTGGTATCGGCCGAGCAGGCACCACCGCCACTGCAATTCTCATGATGTTGGGCATGCCGATGTATGAAGCCCTATCTCATGTGCGAGCACATCGCCCTATGGCAGGCCCCGAAACAGGGCGTCAGGAAGAATTCATCAGGCAACTAGATGAGTATCTCCGCGAGAGCAACTACTAGGGGTCCTGGGTTATCCTGAAGGCACGTTAATCAATTGACACATCCGTGTGTCCGGAGCCGTGAGAACAATGAATATCCTCGTCGTAGGAGCTGGTGGAGTTGGAGCCTCAATGGCTTCCATTGCTGAAACGAGGAGTTTTTTCGACTCCTTTGTATTGGCAGACCTCTCTCGGGAGCGCGCCTTGCAGGCCGTTGCCGAGTTGGATGACCCCGGGAAGTTCTCAGCTGAAGTTGTCGATGCCGGCAATATTTTTGAACTCGTTGCACTCATTGAAAAGGTGAAAGCCGACGTTGTTGTCAACGCGTGTGATCCTCGATTCAACGAAGCAATTTTTGAAGCGTGTTATCGCGCGAAGTGCAGTTACGTGGACATGGCGATGAACCTCAGCACACCACACCCCACAAACCCATACAACGAAGTAGGAACACCTCTTGGGGCAGACCAATTAAGTGCCAATGAGTTGTGGAAAGAGCGTGGCATTCTTGCGTTGGTCGGCATGGGTGTTGAGCCTGGGCTCAGCGACATCTTCGCGAAGTATGCAGCCGACCATCTCTTTGATGAGATCCATGAGATTGGTGTACGCGATGGTTCGAACTTGTCGATTGACGGTTTCGATTTCGCGCCTACATTCTCCATCTGGACAACCATTGAAGAATGTTTGAACCCTCCCGTTATTTGGGAAAAGAATCGTGGCCTCTACACCACTGATTGTTTCAGTGAACCTGAGGTCTTCCACTTCCCCGCCGGCATTGGTCCTGTTGAATGCGTAAACGTAGAACACGAAGAAGTCATTCTGATTCCACGCGAAGTTGATTGCGATCGCGTCACATTCAAATACGGTCTCGGCGCAGAGTTCATCGACTGGTTGAAGACATTTGCGTATCTCGGTCTTGACAGCACCGAGAAAGTTCGAGTTGGCGATGCGTCTGTTGCACCGCGTGACGTGTTAGCCGCAGTATTGCCCAACCCCGCAAAGTTGGGTCATCTCATGCATGGCAAAACATGTGCTGGCACTTGGGTGCGCGGTTTGTATGACGGCAATCCACGCGAGGTCTACCTGTATCACGTGGCCGACAATGAAACGACAATGCGCGAATGGGGTTCACAAGCAGTGTTGTGGCAAACAGCAGTGTGTCCAGTTATTGCATTAGAGCTCTTGGCCAACGGCACATGGAATATGACTGGCGTGCAAGGCCCCGAAGCATTTGATGCCGCACCATTCCTGAACCTGATGGCTGATTACTCAACACACCACGGCATTTTGGAAATGGGACCTGGCTTGTGGCCAAGTCCGAAGCCAACAGGTCAGCCTGGCTGGGACCGTCCTGTTCGCCGCGCAGTCTTGCCTACGTGATTCACCGCATCATCTCCCCTATTGACGATTCAGTTATCGCTGAGCGTGAACTGGCTGATGATGCACGTGTTGAAGCGGTTCTGTCAGCAGCGACTGCCGCACGCATCGAATGGCGAGCAACATCATTAGACGAGCGCATTCGTTTGTGCGAAGCAATGGTGCAGTGGCTCATCGATCACGTTGAGGAAATCGCTCCGGAAATTTCACAACAGATGGGTCGCCCCGTGCGATACACCCCGAATGAAATTTTACGTGGTGTGCAGGAACGCGCCCGCCACATGATGAGCATTGCCGGCGACAACCTTGCAGACATTGCTGTTCCACAAGTTGATGGCTTCACAAAGTTCATTCGACGCGAACCAGTGGGCACCGTGTTGATTGTGGCGCCGTGGAACTATCCGTATCTCACCGCCATCAACTCACTTGTTCCCGCACTTCTGTCTGGCAACACCGTGATCATGAAGCATGCATCACAAACATTGCTATGTGCAGAACGTTTTAGCCAGGCATGTGATGCAGTCGGCTTTCCTGCTGGTGTCTTTCAGCATATTCACGCCTCACATGCGCATGTAGAAAAGATTATTGGTGATTCACGGATCAACTTTGTGGTGTTTACAGGAAGTGTGAACGGTGGTGCTGCAATGGAACGCGCAGCTGCAGGTCGCTTCATCGGTGTCGGCACAGAGCTTGGTGGCAAAGACCCTTCGTATGTGCGTGCTGATGCCGACATTGCGTATGCCATTGGTGAGAATGTCGATGGCGCTTTCTTCAACAGCGGTCAATCATGCTGTGGTATCGAACGTATCTACGTTCATGACTCCGTGTACGACCAGTTCGTTGATGGCTTTGTTGAACTAACGAAGCAGTATGTGCTTGGCAACCCAATGGATGCCGCAACCACTATTGGCCCAATGGTGAACGCGACTGCTGCAGAGTTCGTCCGCGGACAAGTCGCTGCTGCAATTGCTGGTGGCGCTCGAGCACTTGTTGATGAATCACATTTCGCAGCCACTGCCCCAGGCACGGCCTACATGGGTCCCACAGTTTTGGTTGATGTCAATCACTCCATGGACATCATGCGCGAGGAATCGTTTGGCCCTGTCATTGGCATCATGCGAGTGCGTGACGATGCCGAAGCGATTCGCTTGATGAATGATTCACCCTACGGACTCACATGTTCTGTCTGGACAAATGACATTGCTGCTGCTGAACACATTGGCAACCAACTAGAGACCGGCACCGTATTCATGAATCGCTGCGACTATGTCGACCCAGCTCTTGTGTGGACAGGCGTCAAAGACACAGGCTCAGGTATCGCCCTCAGCAGCCTTGGCTTCTCACCCTACGTGAGGCCAAAGAGTTTTCACCTCAAACACTGATCGACAAGAAGTGCGTCATGTGACGCGAGCTGGTGCCCACGCGGAGTTCAACATCCCCACTCCACTGCGTCCAGGAGCTGGCTTCTATATCCCACGTGCGATACGCATCGCGATCAAGCTTCACCACAGCGTTTACCGATGCGCCAGCAGGAACAACCACACGAGACCAACCGACCAGCCTTTGGAATGGCTCATCATTGGATAGCCCATCGCGATTCACGAGGTGGGCATACACCTGTACCACTTGCACACCATCACGCTGCGATGTGTTTTGCAACGTCGTCGTCACCATGTGGGTTCCGCTGCTCGCTGCATCAGTGACCAACACATCGGCATAACCCAAACCGAAACCAAATGGGAACTGCGGTTCGCGACCAATGGTGTCGTACCAGCGATACCCGATGAGACGGCCCTCGAGATACTTCGCGACACCGTTTCGACCCGGATGATGTTCTGCTGCTGGCGTGTCTTCCATGCGTCGTGGCATCGTGACTGGCAAACGACCCGATGGTTCAACATCGCCCAGCAATACATCAACAAGGGCATCACCCATCTCTTGACCAGCGAACCACGTGAACAACACAGCATCGACTTCGTTCAACCACGGCATCGCGACAGGAGAACCAGCATTGATCACAACAATGGTGCGCTTGCTCACCTTTGCAACTTCATGAATGAGAATGTCTTGCTTGCCGGGGAGATCAATGGTCTCGCGGTCCCAGCCTTCGCTCTCCCAATCATCATTAGTTCCAACGACAATCACCGATACATCACTACGTGCAGCAAGGTCGATCGCTTCGCCTAATTGATCATGATCAATCGGACCCATCGCACCGATGGTCAAACCGCTCAGTCCGCTACCTATTGGCGTATGACGGACCTCGACAACAAATGAGTATTCGCGTTCTGCCTCTAAAGCAATCTTGATAATGGTCTCTGGCTTACCCATTCCGAAGAAGGAACCGCCAGAAGGGACGTCAGCGTTGTCGAGGACAATGGCGCCATCAATGATGATCCGCGATGCTGCAACTGATTCAAGACTGAAAGACCATTCGCCCGACACGTGCGGCGTAAACACTGCGGACATGCGAGCACCGAAACTGATGTTTGGCTCGCGTCTTCCCAATGGGTCACCAGTCCACAACAGACGAAAGACTCCAGTTGTTCCGGCCATATCGGGTACAGCACTTGGGTTATCCATCTGCTCGACATCATTGAAGTAATCCATGTGCACATCACGAAGATTGCGAATATCGAGTTCTGGCAACTTCTTATTGATGTTGCATCCCGCGGAATGCTCCACAGAGATACCCAACGGCTGCAATCGATTCATCAACGCATCAAGCGGATGAGAAACACGCGTCGGTGTGACATGCGCACTGCCACCGCCCATCACTGTTGCAGTGGACGCATTCGGCCCGAGTACCGCAATGGTCTTGATGCCAGTAGGTACCAACGGCAAAACAGCGTTGTTATTTTGCAATAACACCATTCCGGCTGCTGAGGCGCGTCGCAACGTTGCATGATCTTGTGCATCATCACGAGAGCCTTCTGGCCCGGGTGGCGCATCAAGAGCACCCGTTCGTTCCATGAGGTGCAACACATTGCGTGCACGGGTGCGCACAACATCTGCAGACACATCGCCGTTGTTCACAGCATCAATCAGTTTCTGCCCTCGGTGCAAGGTCGGCCCGGGCATCTCAAGGTCAAGTCCGGCGTTCACACCTTCTGCCGTGGAGTGCAATCCATACCAGTCACTGATGAACGCACCATCAAAGCCCCACTCATCACGAACAACGCTTTGCAATAACCATTCAGAGTCAGCTGCGTATGGGCCGTTGATGCGGTTGTAACTCGTCATGATGGACATAACGTCCGCATCTTTCACCGAGCGCTCAAACGGATACAGATACATCTCACGCAACGTGCGCTCATCAATTTGTGAATCAATCGTCATGCGTTCAAATTCAGTGTCGTTGCCAACTAGGTGCTTGATGCAGCTTGCGACACCATGCGATTGAACACCCTTCACATACTCCAGAGCCGTGAGTGCCGTGAGCAAAGGATCTTCGCTCATGCATTCAAAGTTGCGACCACCAACGGGCGTGCGATGCAAATTGACAGTGGGGGCCAAATGAACGCGTGCACCTTTGGCTTCCAACTCACGACCCAGCAGTTCGCCGATCTCACGCACAAGCGCCATATCCCACGATGCAGCAATTGCTGTACTGCAGGGAATGTTCATGGAAGCAGGGCCATCAAAACGGCTACCGCGTACTCCCGCAGGCCCATCACTCACGCGCAATTTGGGAATACCCAGTCGCTCATTCGGCACTGTGTTCCACATATTGGAACCTGCCAGCACACTGACCTGCTCTTCCAGAGTCATTTGGTCAAGGAGGGCCTCAACTCGAGAGGAACGAGAGGCTGATGGCATGACGAAACATTAGTCATCATTTCGTGAAGCCCTTTCAAGCGATATGGGACGAGCCCCGTAGAATTGATGAGTGCCTGAAGCCCCCGAAATCCTGAGTGAAGCCGCCTCTCGGCGCACCTTTGCCATCATTTCGCACCCTGACGCGGGCAAAACCACCCTCACCGAGAAGTTCCTTCTCTATGCAGGCGCTATCCAGACCGGTGGCGCCGTCAAGGCTCGCGGCGATCGTCGTGCAGCCACCTCTGACTGGATGGAGATGGAACGCCAGCGCGGCATCTCGATTTCTTCCACCGTTCTGCAGTTCCCCTATCGCGACTGCATCTTCAATCTTCTCGACACACCTGGTCACCGTGACTTCTCCGAAGACACCTACCGCGTTCTCTCTGCTGTCGACGCAGTCATCATGGTGCTCGACGTTGCAAAAGGTATCGAGCCGCAAACACTCAAATTGTTTGAGGTGTGTCGTTCACAGAATCTTCCTGTGATCACGTTCTTCAACAAGTACGACCGCCCCGGTCGAGACCCTCTTGAACTTCTCGATGAAGTCGAACAGCAGATCGGTTTGCGCCCTACCCCGGCAACATGGCCCGTTGGTCAGTCGGGTGACTTCCGCGGCGTGATTGATCGTCGCACTGGTGACTTCATTCGTTTCACACGCGTTGCTCGTGGCGCATCAATCGCTCCCGAAGAAGTGGTGAGCCCCGAAGTCGCCGCAGAAGAAGAGGGCGCTGCATGGCAACAAGCACTCGACGGCATCGGACTTCTTGATGCCATTGGCGCCGATGTTGATCTTGAAAGCTTCCTTGCAGGTGAGAGCACACCCGTCTTCGTTGGCTCGGCGCTCACCAACTTTGGTGTGCAGATGATTCTTGATGCGATTGTCGATCTTGCACCAGCGCCTGCACCACGTAACGACATCAATGGCGACCCCCGACCACTTGATAACGACTTCGCTGCATTCATCTTCAAGATTCAGGCCAACATGGACCCGAATCATCGTGACCGCATCGCTTTCGCACGTATTTGTAGTGGCAAGTTTGAACGCGGCATGGATGTTGATTGTGCTCGCACCGAAAAGAATGTGGGCACGAAGTACGCCACGACAGCATTTGGTTCCGAGCGCGAAACAATTGAAGAGGCGTATCCCGGTGACGTGATTGGTTTGGTCAACACCTCAGGATTACAAATTGGCGACACGTTGCATGCAGGCAAGAGTGTTCAATTCCCTGCTCTCCCCCGTTTCGCCCCTGAAGTCTTTGCCACTGCTCGTCCGCTTGATTCTTCAAAGTTCAAGCAGTTCCGCCGTGGTCTCCAGCAACTTGACGAAGAAGGTGTTGTGCAGGTGCTGCGCGACCCCGACATGGGAGATGCCGACCCCATCCTTGCCGCTGTTGGTCAATTACAGTTTGAAGTACTCGCGCATCGTCTTGCACACGAGTTCAATGCACCCACCGAAATCTTGAGTGCCGACTACCAAGCCATTCGCATCACCGACAAAGAGACAGCTCCACGCTTACGCGAAATTGGTGGCATTCGTATTCTTCGTCGCAGCGATGATGCACTTGTTGCGTTGTTCCAAAGTCGCTATCGCTTGCAACGACTTGAAGCAGACGAACCATCGTTAACTCTCACCCCGATCATCGCGGGCAGTAGGGACTGACATGATTCTCATTGACGCCGAAGGCCTTCGTGCCTCGCGTCCGGGACGCGCGTTGTTTAGCGATGTCTCGGTCACCGTGAGCACCGGCGACCGTTTAGGTGTCGTCGGCTTGAACGGCTGCGGCAAGAGCACCTTGTTGCGTCTTTTGTCTGGTCAAGATGACCCCGAAGCCGGTGTTGTTCGTCGCGGTCGCAGTGCACGCATCGGTGTTCTCCCACAGATTCCACAATTACCTGCAGGTTCGGTGCGCGATGCATGTGGTGGCACATGGCAAGGCGATGCGATGCTCGACAAGTTAGGCATGGGCGCCATGGGCGATGCCGACACCACAGAACTCTCTGGTGGTCAACAGAAGCGTGTTGCCTTGGCGCAATTGCTTGCCGGCGAATGGGACTGTCTCATTCTTGACGAACCCACCAACCATCTCGACCTTGATGCCATCGCGTTTCTCGAAGAGTGGTTAGCGAAGTACAACGGCGGACTCATCATGGTCACGCACGACCGTCATGTTCTCGACAAGGTAACCAATCGCGTTCTTGAACTTGATCGCGGACACGGCTACCTGCACATTCCACAAGGCATTAACGCAGGTTCGGGCTATGCCGCGTATCTCACCGCACGCGCCGAGCGTGAAGAGAACGCAGCAACCGCAGAACAAGTACGCAAGAACGCCGCGAAGAAAGAACTTGCATGGTTGCGTCGTGGTGCACCGGCACGTACAGCTAAGCCAAAGGCACGCATTGCATCAGCTGAAGCTCTCATCGCGCAAAAGGCTGAGGGCCCTGTACGCCAAGGCGAACTTGGACTTGACCTCGGCAGCAAGCGACTCGGTTCAAAAGGCATCGAATTTCATGGTGTTGCATTCACATGGCCCGACGGCAACATGGTGCTGCGTCCGTTTGAACATGCGTTAGAGCCCGGTGATCGACTCGGCATTGTCGGGCCGAACGGTGCCGGCAAGAGCACATTGCTCGACATGGTGGCAGGTCGTCTCACGCCAACAGCCGGCACCATCGACATTGGCCGCACAGTCAAAGTGGGTTACTACGACCAGTTGGGTCGCGACCTCGACTTGAGTAAGCGCGTGCGCGACGCCGTGGCCGGCGATAAAGGAAATCCATCAGTCGAAGACCTACTGCTCATGAAGCGCTTCTGGTTCGATGGTGATGCACAGTTTGCACCGATCGGAACATTGTCCGGCGGAGAGCGTCGCCGATTGCAGTTGATGCTCACACTGATTGAACAACCCAATGTGTTGCTGCTCGACGAACCAACGAACGACCTCGACCTCGACACCTTGCGTGCGCTCGAGGATTACCTCGATGATTGGCCCGGCATTGTTGTCGTTGTGAGTCACGACCGTGCATTCATTGACCGCACTGTGGAGGAAATTCTCTCGCTTGATGGCGAAGGCGGTGCATCTCTCATGGTGGGCGGCGTGGATGCCTGGTTGAAGATGCGCAGCGCACGTCCTGCATCATCACGCAACATGCCCGCACAACGCACGGGTGCACAAAAAACGGTAACTGCTCCGCAACAACCTGTTGCATCTAAGCCAAAGGCCAAGCGCAGTCCCAGTACATTGAGTCGTCTCATTGCGAACAACGAGAAAGATCAAGAAAAGCGCAACAAGCGCCGCGCAGATCTTGAGGGCTCCATCAGCAAAGCCGGCAATGATCACGAGAAACTTGCAGCGCTGAGCACCTCTCTTGCCGAAGTACAGACCGACATTGAACGCTTAGAGAACGAGTGGTTGGAATACACCACCGAACTCGAGAGCTAGGTTTTCTTACCTCGCCCATTGGATGTCAATCGCTTTCGTTCGCGATTGATGTGTCCCTGCACTTGAGATTTGGGCAATAGTTTTTCCGCGCTCTTTCGTGAGGCATCATGAGAATCTGGAGTAGCCAATTGCATACGCAATTCGAACCCTGCAGCCGCCAGCAAACGAGTCAAAGTCTCCACCGATGGCGATCGCTTGCCAGATTCATAGGCCGAGATAGCTGGCTGACTGGTCTTTGCTGCACGTGCAAGCTCAATCTGCGACATTCCTGATCGGAGACGTGCAATGTGAATCAAGTTTCGCGAGGCCATTTCTTTGGGCATATTCCAATTATATCGGAAACGATATAAGTCAGCGCACGGCCTTATCCTGCGCTGAGAGGACTAGATCACAAACGACGCAAGTTCTGCAGCAGTGATGCCCGCGAGAGTTTCACGGCGAATCATGCGGCCATTCACATCGTGTCGCATGGGTACATCGACATGATGAGGCACCGCGAGTACATACGCACCGGCTGCCAACGCCGACGCAACACCAGTTGGCGAATCTTCAATCGCGACGCATTTCGTAATGTCCACACTAAGACGTTCGGCAGCCAAGAGATATGGGTCTGGGTGTGGCTTGCCACGCTCCACATCATCTCCCACAACCGAGACATCAAAAGCGCCCTGCGGCAATGCATCAACAACTTCTGTCGCGAAACGACGCCACGACATCGTGACAAGTGCTGTTGGTATCGCAGCCGCGCGAACATCTGCGAGCAATTCACGCGCACCGGGTCGCCACGGCACTTCACGCTTCAAGTTGGTGACCACGCTGTCGAGCATGAGTTCAACAATCTCATGGGGCGTCAACCGAACACCACCGTGTTCGATCATGAAGCGTCCCGAGTCAAGAAGATCGAACCCCACGACTGATTTCGCTAGCTCATCGCTCCACGAATCACCGTGTTCTGCGACCACCTTGTATTCGGCTTCAAACCAATATGGCTCGGTATCAACAATGGTGCCGTCCATGTCCCACAACACAGCTTGCAACTGATTCAACTCATGTTTTGGCACCTCATTGACGATACTTCTCGCCATACTGGAAAGCCGTGAGCAACATCGTGGTTTCTGAATTGGCGTATTCCCCACCGGGTGCTGAACAGTTGTTCTTTGATGTGAGCTTTGGCGTGTCCGCTGGCGAGCACGCAGCCATCGTTGGCCCGAATGGTGTGGGCAAGAGCACCATCCTCAAGATTCTGACTGGTCAATACGAACCAGACGATGGCGAATTCAGTATTGGTGGCACGTTTTTGCAGATGACCCAGGACGTGGGCATGAGCAGTCCTGATGATTCGTTACGAGACATGTTGATCGAAGTGGCACCACCTGCATTGCGTGATGCAGGCAAGCGTTTGTTCGCAGCAGAGAAAGCAATGATGGCCGGCGAAGACGATGGCATGGCGTATGCAGAAGCTCTCGGCGACTGGGGTGACCTCGGTGGCTACGACCTTGAAACCCAATGGTCTGCTGCCGCACAACGCAGTGTGAAGACTCCCGTGATCGACTTCGCCTCTCGTCTTGTGCGAGAACTTTCAGGTGGCGAACGTAAGCGCCTTGTTCTTGATTTGTTGCTGAACTCCGGAGCCGATGTTCTTTTCCTTGACGAACCCGACAACTACCTCGACATTCCCACCCGCGCATGGCTAGAAGAAGAAATTCGCCGTTGCAAGAGCACCATCTTGATGGTGAGCCATGACCGCGTTCTTCTTGAGCGCGTCGCAACCAAAATCATCGCTGTCGAAGGTTCTGGCTGTTGGGTACACGGAGGCTCGTACACCACCTTCCCTGAAGCACGTCAGAAGCGCCAGGAACTCATGGGTGACGACCTCAAGCGTTGGAACGATGAAGAACGTCGCTTGTTCCACCACATGAAAATAATGAAGCAGCGTGCAGCGCAGAACTTCAAGAACGCGACAAAAGCAAACGGCGCGGAAACGCGCTGGGAAAAGTTTGTAAAAGCTGGCCCTCCTCCCCCGCCCGTTGCAGACCAACAAATCTTCGTGCGCTTTACTGGTGCCGACTCCGCTCGTCGCGTGGTGAAGTTTGAAAGTGTCGCCGTTGGCGACCTCTTCATGCCGTTCTCCGACGAGATTCACTTCGGTGAGCGCGTCGGCCTCATTGGTCCGAACGGAACCGGCAAGACGCATCTCTTGAATGCCTTGGATGGCAAGAGTGAGGCACTGGCCGGCGACATCACTTTTGGGCCGCGAACATCTGTGGGCATGTTCAACCAAATCAATGATCGCCCTGAATACAAAGGTCGTCAGTGCGTGGACATTGTGCGCGACAAACTGATCGACGAACAAAAGTCAATGGGCGCACTTGCCCGCTACGGACTGCGCACCAATGCCAAACAAGAGTTCCAAACACTCTCCGGCGGTCAGAAAGCGCGACTTGAAATTCTGATGCTGGAACTCGCTGGTCACAATGTGCTGTTGCTTGATGAGCCCACGGACAACCTTGACATCGAATCTTCCGAAGCGCTCGAGATGGCACTCGAAGGTTTCGAAGGAACAGTGATTGCCGTGAGCCACGACCGCACGTTCCTTGCGCGGTTCAGTCGTTTCATCATGATCACCGACGATGGTGCCGTGTATGAGATTCCTGATTTCGAACTTGCACTGGCAGGTCTCAGTGAGCCCGACAAACTCTCAACGCTTCGCCTCGCAAAACCTCTGACGGCATAAATCGTCTACTTCGCAAAGAAGTACGCGAGCGGAAGAACAGAGCTCACCGCAGCAGCAACTGCAATCAAAGTTGTCGACACACGTCCACTGGTGTGCTCGCCCATCACATGTTTGCGCCGCGAGAGAATCAAAATCATCACAATCAACGGTGGTGCTGAGAGTCCGTTCAAAATTGCTGACCAATACAACGAACGCACAGGGTCCAGCCCGGCCATGTTCATGCCGAGGCCCAACAACATCGAGCCGACAATCACCATGTAGAACGCCTTGGCCTGAGACATCTTCAAACTGAGGCCTTCACGCCATCCGAAGGTTTCTGCAAGCGCATACGACGTGGAGCCCGCGAGAACAGGAACAGCCAATAACCCTGTTCCCACAATGCCAATTGCAAACAGATACTTCGCAGCACTTCCCGCCAGGGGCTCCAGCGCCATCGCCGCTTCTTCAGCAGTACCAATTTGCGTGATTCCTGCTTGTCCCAGCGTCGCGGCCGACGTCACCATGATCGCGAACATCACGAACACGCCACTTGTCATCCCCGCCATCACGTCACCACGCATGGCACGCAAATGACCACCCCAATGCTCGGGGCTCAGGCGCGTTGTCCCATGCTCTCGCAACTCTTCTACCTCTTCACTGGTTTGCCAGAAAAAGAGATACGGAGAAATCGTTGTGCCGAAGAGTGCGATCAGTGCAGCAATCGTGATTTTGTTGAAAGTGAATTCAGGAACCAGTAATCCGCGCACAACATCTGCCCACTGCACTTTCACAATGAACAACACCAACACATACGACAGAAGAGACACGCACAGCCACCGCAGCACGCGTGAGTACTTGTGATATGGCACAAAAACTTCAAGAGAAGCCATTCCTGCTGTGAAGAGCAGCACAAGAATGATGTGCGGAACAGGAATAATCAATCGCGTTGCAGCAGCCATCGACCCTAAGTCCGCACCGATGTTGAAAGAGTTTGCACTCACGACCAACACCACTGCGACATACAAGACCCACTTCGGAAACTCGCGTCGAATCAGTGATGCGAGGCCTTGTCCAGAGGAAAGACCCAGACGTGCGGTTGCTTCTTGCACTGCAATCGCTAAGGGCAACGCCACCAATGTGGACCACAACAAAGTGAACCCAAAAGCTGCACCCACTTGGGAATACGTACCGATGCCTGATGGATCATCATCCGCTGCACCCGTGATGAGTCCGGGACCTACTCGTTGAAAATACCCGCGGCCTCGAAACCGCCTGCGATGCGGATGATGTTGCACATCCGACGTCACTGGTCGCGACCTGCGAACGCTTCCCACTGCTCTTGCGTCCAATGTTGACGTAACTCAGTCGTGACAAAATCTGTTGTCCACTGGACCATCTCAAACCATGGAAACTCCACCGACATGATTTCAGTGAATGCCATTCCTTCAAGCAGTAACGCCGCGTCCTCAATACCAAGAGTAATGGGTTGACCGTCTTCGTGCGAGAAGAGCCGCTCATCAAGATCAATGAGATGCTCCACGTTCCAACGTGTGTGGCGTTCTGCCAACTGCACTTGGTCCGTCATGATTCCGACAATCTGCGACAGCGCAGCAATCGCTTCTTTATCGAAGGAGATCTGGCGAGGCTCAATCACCCTTTATGTCTAGCGGACATCTCAGTACGGCAGGGTGTACGTGTTCTCTAATTCGTCCTGCACAACAGTGGCAAGGTGATCCGAGGTATCCACGACAAGGTCCTCTTCCAGAATGCGCGTGCGATACGACCAGCCCTCGGGCAAGGCCAACTTGCTTCCCAGCTCAGAGAGATTCTCAAGAGAAAGTGTTGTGTCAACAGCGGTGCACAAAGCCTGCATCACATACGCCTCACCATCGGGGCGCACTAGTTCGTACACCTCAGTGCCCTTGTCCCAGAAGAAAACCGCACCACGATTCACTCGACGAATTTCATATGGAGCAGTTCCTGGCTTCGCGCCTGGCTCAAACTCCACTGTTGCAATACGACGCATCGGCAAACCATTGAAATCACGAATCACAGGTTCGATATGGGCGGTCTTATTACCGAAACCATCAAGCACCCAGTTGCGTGGGCCATTCATCTTGATTCCCAACGCACCAAGTTCCGTCTTCAGCGCTTCAGGGTCCAACGAGTTCCACCACTCCATTGGGCAATCGTGCAGCATCTGCGTGCCCCACACTTCTGCATACAGATCAGACCCACGAACGAATACTCCCAACACTTCGCCATAGCGAACGTTGCGCATGTTTCCAGTGATTTTCTGTGGCTTGTCTGTGCTCATAGCAACAGCCTTGCACCTCTTCCAAGGCCTCTGCGACGCCCGCAGGAATGAGTTCTATTTCGTAGGTGCCAAGAGCTCTGCCAGCTCTGTGAACGCTTGTGAATAGGGGGAAGATTTGCGCCACACAAGGCCCACGGTCCTATTCGGGGGCACTCCCACAAACTTGCGTGTCACGATGCCGCGACCCGGGCCTGCTTCGATTTTCTCCGCGCACTCTGGCAGCAGAGTGACTCCGAGACCGGCGGCAACCATCTGTGCCAACGTGGCCATGCTTGTTGCCTGTACTTCACTGGGTTCGCTAAACGCCAACTGACACACGTGTGTCACTTGGTCACGCAAACAATGACCTTCTTCCAGAAGGATCACTCGCTCATCGCGCAACACATCCAACTTCACTGGCGACTTCGCTTTCGCCAGTGGATGCGACTCCGACATTGCCAACACAAAGTTGTCGAGACCGATTGCTTCAGTAGCAAATTCTTCTGAACCAATCGGCAACGCAAGCAAACCGAAGTCGATGACACCTCGTCGCAGTGATTCAAGAAGATGCACAGTTTGTAACTCGTGAATATGGAGTTCTGCGTCAGGGTGCGTTGTCATCACGGAACGCACGACATCAGGTAGAACATATGGTGCAAGTGTCGGGATGACGCCCAGACCGATTCGACCACGCAAGCGCTCCCCCTCATAATGAGTGGTACCGACGAGGTCATTCATCTCACGCAAGATGATGCGCGCACGTTCCACCACTTCAGACCCTTGGGTTGTGAGAAGGGCTCCCCGAGAAGAGCGCTCGAACAAGGTGACGCCCAGCTTTCGTTCCAACTCTTTGATCTGGGCGCTGAGGGCTGGCTGGGAGACAAACTCCTCATCGGCGGCGGCCCCGAATGTGCCGGCATCGGCAATCGCCACGAGATACCGCAGTTGCTGGAATGTAGGCCACGACATAAGTACTTCTTATGGTAACCCCAAGAAACAACTATTTGTCTTATGTACCAAATTCCACGAGAATGGGAGTCATGAGTACACAAGAATCCAGTCAGTGCCCGTTTACCAGCGGCTCCTTTACTGCCGCCGATATGGGCACAGCCAATTTTAATTGGTGGCCAAACAACCTGAACATCAAGATCCTGCACAACAACCCAACAACAGGTGACCCGCAGGATCCAGCCTTCAACTATGCAGAAGAGTTCAAGAAGCTTGACCTCAACGCAGTTGTCAAAGACCTCACAGTTTTGATGACCGACTCACAAGAGTGGTGGCCAGCCGACTACGGACATTACGGACCATTCTTTGTTCGTATGACATGGCACGCAGCCGGTACATACCGCATTGCAGACGGTCGCGGCGGCGCAGGTACAGGCATGCATCGCTTTGCACCACAGAACTCGTGGCCAGACAACGGCAACCTCGACAAGGCTCGTCGTTTGCTGTGGCCAATCAAGCAGAAGTACGGCAACAAGTTGTCATGGGCAGACCTCATGGTTCTCGCTGGCACCGTTGCCATGGACACAATGGGCTTCAAGACATTTGGATTCGCCGGTGGACGTGCAGATGTGTACGAACCAGACGAGGCGTACTGGGGTCCAGAAACACAGTGGTTGGGCGACGAGCGCTACAAGGGTGACCGTCAACTCGACAACCCACTTGGTGCAGTGCAGATGGGTCTCATCTATGTGAACCCCGAAGGCCCGAACGGCGTTGCAGACCCAGTGTTGTCCGCACGTGACGTTCGCGAAACATTCGCACGCATGGCAATGAACGACGAAGAAACAGTTGCACTCGTTGCAGGTGGACACACCTTCGGTAAGGCACATGGTGCCGGTGACCCAGGCAAGTACGTCGGCCGCGAGCCAGAGGCAGCACCATTGCAGGCAATGGGTCTTGGTTGGTTGAACTCCATGGGCACAGGCCGTGGCGTTGACACCATCACCAGCGGTATCGAAGGTGCATGGACAACGAACCCCATCCAGTGGGACAACGACTACTTCAAGATCCTTCTTGAAAATGATTGGGAACTCACCAAGTCACCAGCAGGTGCACAGCAGTGGATTCCAAAGGGCGGCGCTCTTGCAGGAACCGTGCCCGACGCACATGACGCATCACGCTCACATGCACCAATCATGACAACAGCTGACCTTGCATTGAAGTTTGATCCTGAGTACCTCAAGATCTCGAAGGACTTCTACGCGAACCCAGACAAGCTTGCAGATGCATTCGCACGCGCATGGTTCAAGTTGACACACCGCGACATGGGTCCAAAGGCTCGTTACCTCGGTGCATTGGTTCCAAAGGAAGACCTCATCTGGCAGGATCCAATTCCAGCAGCAGGCAAGGCTCCAAAGGACAAGGAAATCGCCAAGGCGAAGGCAGCAATTCTTGCAAGCGGAATCTCTGCTGCAGAGTTGGTCCGTACAGCATGGGCATCAGCATCTACCTTCCGCGGTACTGACAAGCGTGGCGGCGCAAACGGCGCACGCATTCGTTTGGCACCACAGAAGGACTGGGAAGCAAACAACCCAGCAGAGCTTGCAAAGGTTCTTGCTGTGTACGAAAAGCTCAGTGCAGATACCGGCATCTCCATTGCAGACCTCATCGTGCTCGGCGGTAACGCCGCAATCGAGAAGGCAGCAAAGGACGCAGGAGTTTCCGTTGAAGTGCCATTCACAGCTGGCCGTGGCGATGCAACCGCTGCACAGACAGACGTGGATTCCTTCGCAGTGCTCGAGCCAACATTCGATGGCTTCCGTAACTACTTACGTGCAGGTCATGCACTTCCAACAGAGCAGCTTCTGTTGGAGAAGGCTGCATTGCTCACATTGACCGCCCCAGAGATGACAGTCCTTGTCGGTGGCTTGCGTGCACTCAATGCAAACTTCAAGCAGTCAGACCACGGAGTCTTGACATCGAAGCCTGGCGTTTTGACCAACGACTTCTTCGTGAACATCTTGGACATCAACATCGATTGGACACCAACCGATAAGTCCGAAGAGATCTTCGAAGGTCGCAACCGCAAGACCGGTGCAGTTACCTGGAAGGGAACACGCAACGACTTGATCTTCGGATCAAACTCACAGCTTCGTTCCATCGCCGAGGTGTACGCACAGGACGATGCAAAGCAGAAGTTTGTTCGTGACTTCGTTGCAGCCTGGACAAAGGTAATGAACCTCGACCGGTTCTAACAACTAAAGAAAAGCCCCGCTCGGACTTCGGTCTGAGCGGGGCTTTTCTTATTCCTGGCGCCATCTGTGTTGATCAGATGCGTGATGTTGATCGGAGGTGTGATCAACGCAGCCAAGACACTGTTGTCTACTTTGTTATCGTCACCGTCACTGTTGTGCTCATGGCGGGATAGCTGGACGACTTAGCTACTGACAACTTCACACGACATGTACCGGCAGTTTTGGGTAGCACTAAGCGTCCGGAACGAATTACGCAACTTCCTGACACCTTCTGCCACTTGCGAACACCTTTTGACGGCGTCGTGACGATTGATGCCAACAATGGCGACTTCTTCACTTTGTATGACGTTGCCTTCAAGGTGAAGCCTGGAATCACCTTGACCAGTGTCCCGGTTGCTGAGGAAACTCCGGCAGAGTTCACACTCTTCACTGTGAGGGAGTACAACTTTCCGTTCTTCAATGAAGACACCACGCACGATGATGCAGAACTGGTACACAGCGTCGTGCCTGATGACGACATCACGTTGTAACTGGCAGCACCACTTGATGCACTCCATTTCACGGTGACCTTCTTATTACCTGTTGAATAACTTGCAGATGCTGGAGCTGCAGCCGCAGGAACAGTTGTCGTAGTTGTTGCGGCAATCGTTGTTGTCGTAGTTGTGGTTGTTGTCGTAGTTCCGGTTGTGCCACTCGTGTCGTAGCGAACGACGAACACGAAACCATCAGCAGATCCAGACCGCGTATACGTTCCTGGGTTATCAGTGTTCGACAGGTTCATTGATGCAGCCAAACTACGACCACTCACGAGGTATCTCCCCGAGGACGACAATGAAAGCGAATCAACTTGATCAAGACTTGCAGTCGCAAAGAGATGCAGAGATCCGAATTCGAAGTTTGACTTCAAGCGAAGAACGAAAGCATCGTCAGAACCTGCCGGTGTTCTGCTCTGAAGTCCCGTTGTAGGGTCAAAATCAGTCACTGCACTGAATTTTCCGACCGCGACAACTTCACCCGACGGGAGATACTCAAGACCAAGAATGTTTGCAGCGATTGTTCCTCTCGATGTGATGACTCCAGCCGTAGATACTTCTACTAGCTCTCCTGAATCGAGTTGAGAGAGAAGAGTTCCCGATGAAGAGAGTGCAGCCGAACGCGGCCAATTATTCACTGCTCCTAAAGAACGTGGTACCGCAAACTGGATGACACCTGCATTACTGAACGATGCAAAATACGAATTCTGAGTTGCCGAACCAGAACGAGTCACAGTTGTCATTGTCGTGACCCAATCAGTGACCGTCACACTTGCACTTGCCAGACCTCCACTGACGTAGACCGTGCCATTAGACGCAACATCCACGCTTGCGACCCCTTCGGTTCCTGATCCACGAACAGTTGCAAACCATGTGACTGCCGACGCTGTCGCATCAAACTGAACAATCGCGGCGTCTGAGCCTCCTGCTGAAGAAATACCAGGTTGTCCGGGCAATGTGAGTGTGTTCTCATAATTAATCCCCGCAACGATGGCGCCCGTGGATGAGACATCCAGCACCGAGATATTTCCTCCTCCACCGCCTGTAACTGGGAACGATGAACCCCATCCGTATGTTCCGTCAGCATTCAATCGAAGAAGAAACGGATCGCTGCTCACAGTGGTCACCAAGTCAGACCCGCTTGTGGGGTCAAGGTCCATCCCTGTGGTACCACGCACATCACCGCCAAGAATGATGGAGCCGCTCGGACCAACATCTGCCGAGTACACCCACAACTCATTCGATCCACTTGGCTTCCAATCGCGGGCCCAAAGGAATGTTCCGGTTGGTGAGTACTTCGCCACGTAACTCACCGCGTCGGTCGCACCATCGCCTACCAGTGTTGACCCCGTGCCTGGATCCACATCAATCGTTCCCGCAGTGAAGCCCACAACAAAAATGTTTCCTGACGCATCCTCGAGAACTCGACTGCTGCCTGGACCTTCGCCGCCTGTTCCGGCAAAGCCGTCGATTGCAAATGCTTCTGTTGGTGAGGCACCAAACGACCACGCGTCTGCAGTGCGAGTCGATACTTGATTGATCACGACACCGCTGGTGAGAACCACGGCAGCAGGCATAAGAAGTTGAAGGGCTTGACGACGTAGGCGGGCAAAACTGGTCATGAGTGTCTCCTAAGAACTCGATTGTTCTTAGCACTCTAAACAGATTCTTTATCGGTTTAAAGTCATTTGGCCATTAATGCCGTGAATCCCCGGAAGAGAAGTTCCGCAACCGCATCGGGGGTTGGTGGGTCCTCCATGAATTCCATCAACACAATGCCGTACGACAATGCCTCGATGTAAACCGCAACTGCCTTGGGATCAAGGGTCGGGTCTGCGATTCCAAGATGCTGCGCCTTCGCCACGAGGGCAGCAAGTTCCACCATCACTCCGGACTCAAGTTCAGTAAGCGCGGCACGTAGCTCAGGGTTGTTCAACGAAGAGGAGATCACACTGGAACGCACAAGACGGACTTTGGCACGTTGTGGATCAGCGATAGACATCGATATCGCACGAATAGCCAAAACAAAATCGACTAAGTCACCTTGCGTATCAAGAGCAGCGCCGAGCGAAACGATGTCACCGCCTGGTTGCTGACGAAGTCTTTCAAACTGCGCGGCACGGATCAGGCCATCTCGATCTTTGAAGTGATGATAGATAGCGCCGTAGGACACGCCCGTCTCGACAGCAAGATCCTTAATATTTACAGCGGCTTCGCCGCCATCTTCCAGTCTCTTAACAGTCGCCATGATCACCACATTGATGGTGTCAAGAGCACGTTGCTGCTCTGCACGTTGTCGCGGCGCCCGCGCTGGCATAGGACGTTCAGGGGCAGACATCTCAAGAACCAACAACAAATCGCAAGGAAATGAACTGCCTATAAATCATCACTTCTACCGTACACCCCTGTGCTGGCACTCAACTTCAGTCCAGCGTCGCCTCAACAATTTTCTGATTCATCGACAGCTGATTTGCCAGTCTCTGCAAGTTGATCAGTAACTTAACTTTGACCAGGAAATTTGTATTCAATATCCGCGAACGAATCCGCTGGGAAGAAATACAACAACCGCAACGGTTCAGTCCCGGTGTTCACCGACATGTGTTCCATATTCCCAGGAATAAATACGGCATCCCCTGTTGTCACCGCAGTGGATTCGCCATTCAGCACCACTTCCCCGCTACCCGACAAGAAGTAGTACACCTCATGTTGTTCGTGTGTGTGGCCTCGAGGCGGGCGCGGTGCTCCAACCGGAACTTCTGCAATTCCAACCGTCAAACCACATGTTGGCGTGCGGTCGGCACTGAACAGCGTCCACCAATCAACATGACCCGTTACTTCATCGCGCCACGATTCAGTCTCGCAATCACTTGCGCGACGAAACACCGCCTCATTCCCGGACATCGGTTGAATTAGCCGCGGCCCACCATGCCACCGCCAACACTGGTGGCAGCCACATGATTAACGATGGTGGGCATCAAGAACTCACGAAGTCGAAGCAATGCCTCATCGGCTTTCGTCTCACCCGCCCGCTGCAATACGTCAAGGTCTGAAATGGTGTCTTGCAATGCGTATCCCAGTTTCTGATGGGCTTCACGAACAGGTGACTGATCAGCTGGAATCGCAACATCAGAGAGTGCACCAAGAGTCGCAGCACGATCACGAATTCGATCAGCTTCAGCGCCGCTGATGCCCTCAAGTTTTGCAGCGACCTCACGCAATGTCGTCGTCATCTGATTGTGTTCCTCAGCAATTGACTTGTCGAAGATAGGTAATACTTGGCGCACCTCTTGCAATAACGATTGCATCATCGCTGCAGTCGCAACTGCTTTCGGATTATTGAGAAACGGCATAATCTCATTGTTGATTGCAATGATGAAACCTTCAAGAAGATCATCAACGGAAGGGACTGTGTTCATGCGTTTGCTCCTGGGTATTGCATCAACTGAGCCATTGCAGGCATTGCAGGCATACTTGATTGAGTGAGATAAAGCGGAAGTAGCAACAGGTGTTCTTTCTTCATGCGCCGTGCTACCGATTGATGAATGGGTACCGCAATATTCGCGGTACCGAACAACGTGAAGTAACCGAGTTCTTCTGGCGTGATGTCTTGATCTGTGAGTTTGTTGTAATACGCGAGGAATCCACCTTCCTTCTTCGGATAACTCATGACTGATGTATTGCTGAGAATGTCCATCAGCACCATCCAGCCAAGGTCTTCTCGTGGGTCACCGATACGGCTGTTCTCCCAGTCGATGAGTGCGGTCACTTTGCCATCTGCATAAAGGAAGTTTGCTGGGTTGAAGTCCCCGTGCACCACGGACAACTTCATTGGCCGTGGCTTCAAACGTCGCAACGTCAGAAATGAGTCAAGAAGAACCATCAGCGTTGGGTCCCACGCAATTGTCTTGTATTCACGCAAGTAGTACTCAAACGTGCTGTCCATGTACTCGTCCCACGAGCCGGCAGTGATGCCAACACCTCGCGGGTCGACCAATGCGCCATCAGGATCAATGAGTGAGATATCTGTTGAGTGCAACTCAACAAGTACTTCACAGAGATGTTTGATGACATCTTCAGTCTGATCTTCGTCGGCGCCGCCATTAAACAATGCAGAAGTTTGACCACTACCCGATGCGCGCTCAAGAATCATTGCGGCCTCGCCGAATGGGGTGGGATCCATCTCGTATCCGTAGCTGCGACTAATCGGGATGGTGGTGCGCAGACGCAATGCCTCGATGAGATCATGCTCCACAGATCGGCTGGTGTTGAGAATTGCTTCTACATCAGGAGGATTCTTACGAATGATTAACGGTAAGACTTCTTCTGCGCCGTTCCGTGTGACTCGAACATCACATTTAAATGTTTCGCGAGAGAATCCACCCGGAATGGGCTGCAATTCTTCAATCTCAATATGCGTGATGCTGGGCTCCACCCTCTTCATCAACGCAAATATGGCCTGTTCCATCGGTAACCCCCCACCGTCGGCTGTGCCACAAGGTATGACCATAACGAATGGCTGTCAAACCGACCATCATGTGGCGGCACCACTATTTACTGTGGAGCGCTCACACGTTCAAGAACAACGCGAATTCCACCCATGTCAGGCCGGGTCCACACCATGTGTCCGTCTTCATCAAGCCAACGACGCACTTCTATCCCGGGTATCCCTACTGGTCTAAGAACGAACACACCGTGTTCGTAAGACGCAACAATATGGATTGGCGTGA
>CAEZWV010000013.1_pt1 | contig 38376 bp, 30 predicted proteins | sample 7265081 | NCBI WGS metagenome assembly CAEZWV01 (sample SAMEA6813891, study PRJEB35770) | uncultured Acidimicrobiaceae bacterium | biome: Freshwater; feature: Freshwater reservoir; material: water | place: Czech Republic | collected 2015-11-04 | depth 0.5m m
CGCGTAGAAATCTGGTCCGACGTTGTGTGCCCATGGTGCTTTATAGGAAAGCGCCGTTTTGACAATGCCGTCGCCCAACTGCGAGAGAAGGGCGTCACAGAGCCTATTGAGATTGTCTTCAAGGCGTACCAATTGGACCCCACAGCCCCGGTTGGTGCCCCCACCCCTGTGGTTGATGCCTATGCCAAGAAGTTCGGCGGCCGAGAACGCGCCGAACAGATCCTCCAGCACGTCACTTCTGTCGCCGCCGGTGATGGCATCACCTTCAATATGGACATTGCTCTACGTGCCAACACCATCTTGTGCCACCGCGCTCTCCACTGGGTCCTGGAGAACCATGGAGCACACGCCCAAGTGACATTCAAAGAAAACTTGCTGTCTGCCTATTTCACAGAGGGACTTGACGTTGGAGATGTTGAGGTTGTCCTCACACGTGCAGGCGCATGCGGTTTTGATTCTGACACTCTTCGTTCATGGCTTGACAATGGTGGCGGACTCGCTGACGTGCAAGAAGATATCCAAGGTGCAATCGACCGAGAAGTCACTGGTATCCCCGCATTCTTTATTGACGACAAGTACTTCATTCCGGGCGCTCAAGAAACCGATGTGTTCGTGAAAGTGCTTGAACGAATTCTTTCCTTGTGAAGCTTGCACCACTCGTTCGCGGCACAGGCACACCTGTCACATTCCTTCACGGCTTTACTCAGACCAAAGAGTCGTGGTTACCCGTTGTCGATTCACTTCATATTTCGATTGAGGCAACACTCCTTGATTGTCCTGGTCACGGCGAATCAGCCTCACAAGGACGCACGTTGCAACAAACTGCGAACGATGTTGCCGAGTGCATGCCATCAGGCATCCTCGTTGGCTATTCGATGGGCGCACGGATTGCACTCCACACAGCTTTGCAATCTCCTGACATCGTCCAGGGCCTAGTTCTCATCAGCGGCACACCTGGACTGCGCACTGAATCAGAACGCAGTGACAGAAGAGCAGCTGATGAATCCCTGGCGCAACACATCGAAGAAGTGGGCGTCAATGAGTTCATTCCTGAATGGTTATCCAACCCGATGTTTCAGGGACTTTCAGCAGATCTTGCTGATGTACCGCGCCGTTGTACAAACACTGCAAGCGGTCTTGCCGACTCTTTAAGGTGCGCAGGCACAGGCACTCAAGAACCGCTGTGGGAACAATTGCCATCACTCACGATGCCTGTCCTCATCATCACAGGCGGCACAGACGAGAAGTTCACAGCACTTGCTCGACAGATGACTCCATTGATCTCACAAGCAGAACACCACATCATGAAAGATGTAGGCCACACCTGTCATCTCGAAGATGTGCATCAGTTTGTAGATGTGTTTGAAGACTGGTTCTTACGCCTTTAGCGCAATAACAATTCCTGCAGTGAAAGTGATTGCAAGAATCAATTGAGCACGGCCGACGGCGCCTAAGACGGGAATCAACGCTTTCCCCTTCAGACCTTTCCCGATGTCATTCAGTGCAGGCCGCGTTGCAATCACTCCAACAAGACCAAACATGGCGAACGGTGTGGTGATCACACCAACCCACACAATGGACACTGCAGCAAGGACGATGAGTGCTCCAAAGAATTGACGGGTACGAGCATCGCCCATCTTCACCGCCAAGGTTCTCTTTCCCACCTCGGTATCACCGGGAATATCGCGCAAGTTATTCACGACGAGAAGAGCACATGCGTACGCACCAACTGCAATGCTCGCAATCCAGCCAGCAGTGGTCAATGTCTCTGACACCACATACTGAGTACCCACCGTTGCTACAACGCCAAAGAAAACAAAGACAAAAACTTCACCAAGACCGGCGTATCCGTATGGACGTGGGCCACCGGTGTATGTCCAGGCCGCGACAATTGCGCACACACCCACCACAAGTAGCCACAACGTTGTCATCATCGCCAGCGAGAGTCCGGCAACCCCGGCAATACCTAAGGCTATGAATGCTGCTCTCTTCACCGATGATGCAGATGCAACACCAGAACCGACGAGACGTAATGGTCCCACGCGGTCATTATCTGTTCCCTTAATGCCGTCGGAATAGTCGTTGGCGTAATTCACACCCACCTGCAGCGCAAGGCTGACAAGCAGTGCAAGAGAGACACGCCACCACACAGGCGAATCAGCCGATGCACATGCAGCACCCACCATGACGGGCACGACGGCAGCGGGCAAGGTGCGAGGCCGAGAGCCCACAACCCACTTCTTCCAACCAAGTTCTGCTGAAGGCGTCGAGTTGTTCATTCGTCAAGTGTCGCACCTCCCATAGGCTGAATGCGTGAACGAACTCATCTGCCTTGACATGCCGTGTGGCCCGCAGATGGTTGACCGCATTCGTCGGGCCTGGGACGACGGTGACGCAGTCTTTCCACTTGACCAAAGACTGCCAGTATCCGCACGAACAGTCGTGATGGATGCAGTGAAGCCCACTCGTGTCGCTACCGTCAGCGATGAGACAACCCTTTCAGGCGATCCTGTTGAGACAGGCGACGCAGTGGTGGTTGCTACAAGCGGTACAACAGGTCATCCCAAGGCGGTAGTCCTCACTCTTGATGCCGTGATCGCAAGCGCCCGCGCGACAAGTCAACGACTTGGGGTTACATCGAACGACAAATGGTTGGCATGCCTTCCCGCATCACATGTCGGAGGCCTCAGTGTCATCCTGCGATCCATTGTGATCGACACCCCAGTCATCGCAGTTCCCGCATTCAGCATTGAGAGTTACGACGCTGCAGCCCGCGATGGAGCAACTCTTGTGTCGCTCGTCAGCACTGCACTGCAGCGTGTGGATAGTTCAAAGTTTCGCACCATCGTTCTCGGCGGGTCTCGCCCTCCGCAGGACCGTCCCAGCAATACCGTGACGACCTATGGGATGACGGAGACCGGCAGTGGCGTCGTCTATGACGGGATTCCTCTTGACGATGTCCAGATTGAAATTCGTGATTCCATCATTCACATCAAGGCCCCCATGCTGATGCGCGCGTATCGCAATGCAGAACCCCCCTTCACCAGCGATGGCTGGTTTCGCACAGGTGACATTGGAACAATCAATAACGGTCAACTTTCAGTTGAAGGTCGCGAAGGTGATCTCATCATCAGTGGTGGCGAGAATGTCTGGCCCGAAGAGGTGGAAGCCGCAATACGCACATCATCCTTCGTCGCCGATGTGTGTGTTGCCGGAATTTCCGACCCCGAATGGGGCCAAGTAGTGACTGCGTGGATTGTTCCGATTGGCGACATCCCGTCACTGGAAGACATCCGATCTCATGTGAAGCAAACATTGCCTTCACACTGTGCACCACGACGAATAGAGATCATCTCAGAGATTCCACGTACGTCACTCGGAAAACCGAGACGTGCAGATCTTGTTCAGTCGCTGGGCTAGTCCGCTACAGCAATAGGAGACACGCGCACACTCGTAATGCGTCGACCTTCAATCTCTTCAGCGGCCAATTTCCAGCCGTCGACTTCGATTGATTCACCCACTGCTGGCACATGTTCCAGCACGCCAAACATGTATCCACCGACGGTGTCGAACTCTTCATCATTGAGCGAAATCTTGAAGACATCATTGAAGTCGGAGATCGACATTCCCGCATCCACCAGTGACACGCCATTGGGAAGCTGACGAATTGACGCATCTTCATCGTCATGCTCATCAACAATCTCGCCCACAAGTTCTTCAAGACAATCCTCGAGAGTGACAAGTCCGGCGATGCTTCCGTATTCATCGGCAACAATCGCCATATGGAAATGGTCCTTCTGCATCTCGCGCATCAACTTCGCAACTGGCTTTGATTCGGGAATAACAATTGCGGGACGAACAAGAGAGTCGATCGATTCGGCTCCTCCACCAGCACGACTGCGAATCATTAAGTCCTTGATGTAGGCGACTCCGAGAACGTCCTCGTTGCCTTCCTCGTCTTCATGCATGACAGGCAGACGACTCACGCCATGTTCAAAGGCTTCATCGAGGGCTGCATCGACTGTTGTTCCCATCTGAAGAAGAACAAAGTCAGGGCGAGGCTGCATAATCTCACGCACCACCGTGTCACCAAACTCGATGATGGACTCAATCAGTTCACGCTCTTCGTGTTCAATGATTTCTTCTTCAGCTGCCGCCTCAATGATCCCCAAGAACTCTTGTTCGCGAACGAAGGGCCCTTGCTCCAAGCCCTTGCCTTTCACGACAATGTTTGTCAGCCCAATCAATGCCTGTGAAGCCATTCGCAGTGGCCAAAACTTTGCAAGCCCTGATATCAGTCGCGCCGTAGACAATGCGGCTCGGTCCGAGTGAATCACTGCGTATGTCTTCGGAACAGCCTCAGCGAAAACAAAGAAAACAACAACGTTGAGCAATACACCAGTCACCACACCAGCAGCACCAAAGAGTCGGCCTGCAACAACACCAGTCAATGTTGCCTGAACTGTCTGACATATGTTCACGGACAACAGAAGTGGATTCACCCACTTCTCAGGATTCCTCACAAGTGAAAGAAGTGAAGCCCCGCCCTTGGCACCAGAGTCAGCAAGAGCCTGTGCCTTTGGTTTCGACATTCGGGACAAGCCCATCTCTGCGATGGAGAAGACCACCAGAACAAGAAGCAGCATCAAAATCGCGGCGATAATCCACCAATCGATTGTTGTTGGAGCTTTCGCAATCATTCGTTGTGTCCTTGTTGAAAGCCATCGGGAGCGGGACCGCCCCAATGATGAGTGGTGAGTATGGCCAGTTCGGCAGCACGCATGACTGCAAGATTCTCATCATTGTCATGGTCGAAACCAAGAATGTGGAGGACTCCATGCACGACCAACAAGGCAATCTCATCGTCGAGAGTGCCTGCGTGAGTCGGGAACTGTTTCTGAGCAACTGCTGGACACACCAAAACGTCTCCGAGAAGAGTCGGCATGTCGTCGTGATCAGGGTGTGGGCGCGAAGGTCCTCGCGTGAGTGCACCGGGACCTTGAGTCTCAGCAACCTCTACTCCGTCGAGAGGAAACGAAAGAACATCCGTTGGGCCCGACTTCCCCATGTGTTCAGCATTGAGATCGGCAATGGTCTCTTCATCAATAAAGAACAAGGACAACTCGCAAGCACCTCTTATCCCCTGCGAGATAAGAGCATCAATCGCGAGACGACGCCATCGCTCGAGTTCTATCGGAATGGAATCTTGTTCGTCTGAACAGAAGACTTCGGGCACTCCATCACCGCCCGAACGTTTCGGAGCATCCACTTTGGGGCGTGAATCAGGCACGGGAGGAACCTCGACGAGGACGTGGGCCGTCTGAGGAAGACGTGAACTTTTCATACGCTGCAACGATGTCAGCAACAATACGGTGTCTCACCACGTCCGAGCCGTCAAGACGCACAAACTCAAGGGAATCAATCTCCCCCAGTTTCTTTTCAAGTCCCACAAGACCACTTCGACCATCAGGAACGTCAATTTGGGAGATATCGCCCGTCACCACAACCTTGGAGCCAAAACCAATGCGGGTCAGGAACATCTTCATTTGTTCCGGGGTCGTGTTCTGGGCTTCATCCAAGATGATGAACGAGTTATTCAGTGTTCGTCCTCGCATGAACGCCAGCGGTGCCACTTCAATCGTTTGGCGCTCAATCAGCTTCTGAGCCGCCTCTGCGTCAACCATGTCGTACAACGCGTCATACAGCGGGCGAAGATAGGGGTCAATTTTGGCCATAAGGTCGCCTGGCAAAAAGCCCAAACGCTCTCCGGCTTCAACGGCAGGACGAGTCAAGATGATGCGCTGCACCTGTCGTGCATGCAACGCCTGCACAGCCATAGCTACGGCCAACCAACTCTTGCCAGTACCAGCAGGACCAATGCCAAAAGTGATCGTGTTATTCCGTATGGCATCGACGTAGCGCTTTTGCCCTGCAGTCTTCGGGCGTACCATGCGACCGCGAGACCCCTTCAAAATATCGTCAGTAAGGATGGTGCTCGGGCGCTGCTCTGCCCGCACCATCACGATGCTGCGATCCATCACCGATTGGTCAAGTTTCTCGCCGCGCTGCAGCAGCAGCACCATCTCTTCAAAGAGTTTCCCTACCTGGTGCGCACGAGGGCCAACACAGTTGATTTCGTTCCCCCGGACGACAACCGATACGTCAGGAAATGCCTCTTCCACCCTGCGCAACAATTCGTCACGTTGGCCCAGTAGTTCGGGCATCAGATGGGAGCCAGGAACTACGACCGAGATTGTGGGCGCAACGGATGTCATTTGATTTCAGCCTACTGAAATGCCCATCAGAGCAAGGATTCCACCGCCCAAGAGCACTGTCGTAGTACTTTCATAGGCGTTCGTATCGGGCGTTCGCACTATGCCGAAATGAGGTTCTCGTGGCGCGTAGGGCACTTTCAGCCTCATCGTGGGTCGTTGCAGCCATCGGCATCGGTTTGGCATGTCTGCATGGCGTCTCCAGTGGCCCCACTGACTCGCCCTTCGCCATCGGGGCCATTGCGCTTGCATCCATTTGCGTCGGCATCGGGTGGATCATCAACCGGCCACCATTGAGCGCTCTCGCCACCTCACTGATCTCCCTCCTCTGCTTAGTGGCTGCACTATCTGTTTCGCTGAGGTCGTCCAGCACTTCCACAGTGGAGACTCTGGTCCTTTTGTCTCAACTCACCCTTGTCGTTGGGCTCATCATCTTCGTTCGCAACCGATTGGGGCAACGGGCATCAAGCGTCGTACCCGATGGACTCATCGTTGGTCTCGGCGCATGGGTTCTGATTTGGATCGTCCTCGTGCAACCAGCGATTCAAGAATCAACGAGTTCATCACTCACCATCCTTCGCGCTTCAACGTTGGGCGCCGCAATGGTCGTTCTATTCCTACTTGCGACTCTTCTGTTCTCAGATACAGCCCCATCGCCATCAGTGGGATTTCTAGGTCTCGCAGTTTTTCTGGGACTCACTGGAATTGTTCTTCGAGCAATGTCATTTCGCCAAGACTTCTCCATCACATCGACCACGTACACCACACCTTTCCTCATCACGTGTGGATTTGCAGCAGCAGGTTTTCTTCATCCGACAGTGCGACACATCTACACCTCGGGAACAAGCAGAACATCTCCACCTCTCATGACAAGACTCGTCACAACGACTGCGTCACTCATTGTTCCGGTTGTCCTTCTCGCGATCACTGACCCGTTTGATACCCAAGATCGCATAGTCAGAACTGTTTCGGTATCGGTCCTTGCAATCGTCGTCATGATTCGCGTCATTCAATCGGTACGTGCCAATGCGCGCACACAAGATCATCTGATGAAGAGTGCTCTCACTGACTCGTTAACGGGACTTCCGAATCGAATCCTGATGCTCGAACACATCGAGACAGCAGTGCAACAAGCGTGGCGCACATCACGCCAACCAACTGTTTTGTTCATTGACGTGGATCGCTTCAAGAACATCAACGACTCCTTGGGACATTCCATCGGCGACAATGTTCTCACCCTTGTTGCTTCCCGACTCATCGCTGCAGTTCCATCACACGCGTCAGTTGCACGCATTGCAGGAGACGAATTCGTCATTCTTGATGCAACAACGGAAAGCCCTACTCAATCAGTTCTTTTGGCCGAGTCCGTTCTCGATGCGTTTCGAGAACCTGTCAATACTCCCGAAGGCGACATGTTCGTGACCGCGAGCATCGGTGTCGCCTATTCCCCCAAGGGTGTCGACCTCTCGGCCGATGACTTAATGAGACATGCAGACACTGCGATGTATCGAGCAAAGGCTGCAGGTCGTAACTGCATCGCCCTCTTTGACGATTCGATGCTGGAGAAAGTGACCAAGCGACTCGATGTTGAAACTGCGTTGTACCGCGCCCTCGAACGCAAAGAGTTACATCTTGTGCATCAACCAATCATCGACATTGATTTAGGAATCGTTGTGGGGTTCGAAGCATTGATGCGCTGGGACCGCGGCGATGGCGACATCGTGCCACCAACAGAGTTCATTCCCATCGCAGAAGAAACAGGAACCATTGTCCCCCTCGGTTCATGGGCTCTCAATGATGCGCTGATTCAATTGCGGCACTGGATTGATACCAATGTTGTGTCCCCCAGCACAACGATGAGCGTCAATGTCTCTCCCCGTCAGTTGCATGACCCACAATTTGTGTCCATCGTGAGCGATGCACTCACAGCTTCTGGCATACCTGCAGAACAACTGTGGCTCGAAGTCACTGAATCCGTCATGATTACCGAGGCAACACAAGCACTGTCGGCGTTACGAAGATTGAACTCCCTCGGCGTGCGCATTGCGATTGACGACTTCGGAACTGGCTATAGCTCTTTGTCTCTACTTCAGAAGTTTCCCATTCAATGCGTCAAAATTGACCGCGCATTCGTGCAGGACATCACGACCGAAGAGGGAACGCGCAATCTTGTTCGCACCATCATTGCGATGGCGAATGCCCTTGGTGCCGACATTGTTGCTGAAGGCATTGAAAACAAGGATCAACTCAGTGTCTTAGCGTCAATGCGATGCAACAAAGCGCAGGGGTACTTCATCAGTCGGCCTATCTCAGTCGCTGATGTACCTGCAGTTGTTCAACAGTTACAGGACATCGATGCCTGGAGAGCCAGAACATCTTTCTGAGTCTCTTATCGAGGCGATCCCACCTTGGTCACCGCGCCATCAGGAGTTCGCACAAAGAGTTCCACCGAAAGATCCCCCGGCGTCAACAATGTGTAATCAAGAATCGCCGTGTAGGGCACCACGTCTCGTGCGCCGGAGAGTTCACCAATGACACCTGCTGCAACTCCATTGATTGCGATGATTCCTTCTGTCCCCACTTCTAGTGGCGCAGAGAGTCGAACGTTTCCTGTCACAAGAGACGGAACCTTGGCTCCGCGCTGATCAGACACATTTGTGAAACTCTTCTTCTGATTCACAGTCCAGGATGAAACGGAAGTGTTCTGGTCAGATGATGCAATACGAGACCCGATCAGACTCGCGGAAGAACCAATCGCGGCAACCCGTCGATTCGGACCTTCATTAGACACCACATCTGCGTAGTACGCGACTCGTTCGAGAACTTCTTCAAAGCCGCCCGATATCACGTTTGTCTCACCCGTTGCTGACACAACCTCACGAACACGGTTCGCTGGACATGACTGAGCGACAGACTTGCCACCAAACACCCATGATGTTTTCGTTTCAGTTGTCTCAATGATGGTCGGCAACAAATCAAGATTTGACATTGCGCAATCACTCACCACAGCCTGTGATTGTTGTGGATACTTAATGAACGTAGGAATTCTGTAAATATCGCTGATTGTCTCTTTCTCAGTGAAGTCCGTATGACGTTGAGGCAGAGTTGGGACAAATGAGATTCCATGATCCGCGGTAACGACAAGCATTGTCTTGTCCCACTTGCCACTTTTCTTGAGTTGAGACATGACATCAGCGATTGCATTGTCAGCTGCTGCCACCTGATACAAGAACGTCTGGTACGTATCGCGCACACCGTCCTCGCTCTCAGGATTCGATGTAGAGATAGACGGAGACAATGGCGCAACGCGGTCATCAGGCGTGATTCGCCACGGAGCATGCGGCGCCAATGCATGAACAACCTGCACACGTGACTGGGAATCCTCTACAAGCGCTCGCGTACCGTTGGCGATGGCATCAACTTGGGAAAGAGCGCCAACATCGAACTGCTCTTTGAACTTGTTTGCGACGGCACCAAAGCCACCCCACGTGCCTTCGATGGAGGGGACGTACTTGCGAAACACTGGCGGCAGAACACGCTGACCATATACATAGCTGGCATCACGCATAAATGACTTGAACCGCGAGAACTCAAAGAGCGCATTCACTTCATCAGTTCCTGCACACACACTCTTTGGGCACAAGCTGGTCACCGGCTCGATCCCTCCCACAGATGTCTTCCCTGCAAACAGAGTAAAAATATTCTTCGGATACTGAGTCAGGAATGGGCCACCCTCTTGTTGAGGGATTGCTGAGGCCAAAATTGCGGGCACCGCTTGATGGGTGAAGTTCGACTCAGCAACATTGTTGCGGTACCAGGTGGACTCACGAGCAAGTGCGGCAAACCCCGGGTACCGCTCGGCGTTGATTGTTCCATCGTCAGACAACAGCGAGTACAGAGGGAATTCGTCAAACACGATGTGCAGAACTGACACGTCTTTGTTGCCGATTACAGCGTCTGATGTAGGCCCGTCTGATTGGAACAGAATCGGCTGCAATTGGAGAATCGCGCTTGCAGTGACGGCAATAGCCAACACAGACAACCATCGCGACCATTCACGAATTGCTTTCTTTCGGTCATAGGCGATGGGCACAACTGCGGCAAAGAGAAAACCAAGCGTGAAAGCACCAATATTGCCGTCAACACTGATCCATCGAGCCACCGCGATACCCAAGAGAAACGAAAAGCCCGCAATGATCCACAAGCGGGTTGCCTCGTTGACCTTCGGTCCGAGAAAGCGCGTGAGTCGATCTAACCCCGTTGCCAATAGCGCCGGCACGAGAACAATGATGAGTACAAAAAGGGCAACTTCGAGAGACGACATCTTGGCTGCGGAGAACACAGTGGGGTTCTTGCCATACAAATCGAGAATTGGCTGAGCAATCGCCATCGTCGAGAGTGCCAAATAAGTGAGGAAGTGTCTGCGCATCACCCTTTTACCTTGCCACAATGGAACAGTGAGTTCCCCTATGCACAGATCAATTCATCGGCCTCTTGCCGTATGCGTGACTGTTCTCACTCTTCTCGGCATCGCTGCAGTTCCGGCGACAGCAGCAAGAAAACCAGCCATTGGAGCCAATGGGCAAGGCACAGTTCTCGTTGTGGGTGACAGCTTGACTTTTGGCGCCAACTATTTCGGCAAGCTTGGCGTCAAGGCTCAAGGAACCAATATCTGGACAAACGTTGTCCTCGATGCAAAGAACGGCCGCAAAGCCACGGTGGGCGCAAAAATCATCGCCAACAGACTCAGCAGTTCGACCACAGCAATTGTTGTTGCCCTCGGCACGAACGACATGATTTCAAAATCTGAGTCCTGGTATCCGACGTACGCCATCGACACGGTGATGGAACAAGCTGGAGGACTTCCCGTTCTGTGGGTCAATCTTGAATTCTCTCCGACTGGTCGCGCCGATTGGAGAGCACGCGGAGTTCGCTTCAATCGCGCATTGCAATCAGCCACCCGTCGCTACCCGAATCTCGTGATTGCAGACTGGAACAAGTTCTTCACTCCAAAAGGGCAAAGCCGTTTTGTTGCAGACGGAGTTCATCTCTCCGTCACTGGATACAAGACACGCACCACCTACTTCATTAATCAAATGAAGTTGTTTGGACAGCGAATCGTTGATGCAACAACCACGACCATCACGACAACAACCAGTACGTCATCAACAACGACGACAACTGTCCCTGCAACGACCACGACGAATCCAGATTCGTCAACGAGCTCCACCACACCGTCGTCGACAACAGCAACGAGCGAACCGCCGTCATCCAGTTCAAGTACGCAACCTTCGTCAACACCGTAAACACAGCAAACGACTACCGTTAGGCCCATGCTTGCTGTCATCGCCACCCAAGGCGTTATCTCTGTTGTTGAAAGAGACATCCCCGATGGTTTCGGAGAACTCATCACAGTGACCTCTAGTGGTATCTGCGGTAGCGACCTTCACATGATTGAAGCTGGTCTCTCAGGGGTCGTTCTCGGGCATGAGTTCGGCGGACTCACAACAGATGGGCAATTGGTAGCTGTTCGCCCGACGGGAGAATGCGGCACATGTGTCCAGTGCACCTCGGGGTTTTCTCACACGTGCTCCATGGCGGGCAGATCACTTCACGGAATGTCTCGCGATGGTGGACTCGCAGAGATGGTTCGTGTCGATCCGAATCAGATCTTCCCCATGCCCTCTGGCGTTGACCTGGCTTCGGTTGGCCTAGTTGAGCCACTGGCGGTAGTCATCCATGGCATCAATCGATCCGGCATTCAGGCAGGAAGTCGAGCAGTCATCATCGGTGCCGGTTCCATCGGTCTTCTGACGGCAGCAGTTCTTGTTGACCGCGGAGTGATTGTCGACATCGTGACCCGACACCCGCACCAAGCACTGGCAGCCGAGAAGGTCGGTGCCCACCCCGTCTCTGAACCTGGCCTCAACTATGACGTGTCGTTCGACGCCGTCTGCTCACAACAATCATTCGACGCATGCGTGCAGGCGACCCGCCCGTGCGGCACCCTTTTGGAGTTCGGAATGTTCTGGAGCCCAGTCACCCTGAACAACACACTCATGATGAATGAGATCACGGTGATTCCGTCCATCTTCTATGGCCATAATCATGAACACCACGATTTTGAGGAAGCAATTGACATCTTGTCTCGGCTGCCTTTCCTTATAGATGCAGTTGTGACCCATCGATTCGCTTTGACCGACGCTGCCGAAGCTTTTCGGGTTGCCAATGATCGCAAGTCAGGCGCCATCAAGGTTCACCTTTTCCTCTCCTAGATGCCCAGGACGATGACAGAAACAGGTGAGAGTAATTCACCTCAGCCTGAGTGATCACTTGCCGAAGACAACCTCTTTTATCCCTGAGTTGCCTATGTCGTAGGACACACCTACTGCTATCGTGTCCTCAGTCACACCACGGTGGTGTGCTTATTTGGGGGTAACTCAATGACAGAACGTCAGACCACACGGTCACGCGTGATGCGTCGCGTAGGGGCAGCAATCGCCGCCACTATTGCGGTGTCCACCGTGGCTTCGACAGGAAGCAACGCTGCTTCCACGTCGGCCGCAAAAGCCGGAGGCGAAATTAAAGTCGGAATTTTCGACACGTTCCCCGGTTTCTGCAACAACAACAACCCAGCGAACTCATCTTTGATGGCAACTCGCGCAATTTTTGAAGGCCTTGTTGAGAAGACTCGTGGAAACGACTTCGTTGGTCTTCTTGCACAAAGCTGGGCTCCATCAGCCGACTTCAAGACTTGGGACATCACACTCCGTCAAGGCGTGACATACCACAACGGTCAAGTTTTCAATGCTGACTCTGTGGTTTCGAACATGAACGTCAACTCAGGCCGTCGTGCAGCACAAGGCATCGGTGTTGGAACCAACATCACATTTGGTGCCAACATTGCTAACTTCGCCAAGGTCAGCGACTACGTCGTGAGGTTCTCACTTCACCGCGCACAGAATGACTTCCTCGGAACGCTTTACGCTTCCGGTCGTCTTTTCATGCGCGCTGATGCTCAGCTCGCTACGGGCGGCGCAACAGGCACCTGTTCAACAACTGCCATCGGAACAGGACCTTTCAAGGTTCAGTCATGGAACAGCAACGAACTCGTTGCAGTAAAGAATGAGAACTACTGGCGCAAGGACCCTAAGAATCCTTCCGCCAAGTTGCCATACCTCGACAAGATCACTTTCACCAACGTGAAGGAAGGCTCACAGCGCGCAGCTGCTGTCCGCCGCGGAACACTTGACGCAGGTATGTTCACCTCTTTCTCCGAAGGAACCTTCATCAAGGACCTCCGCCAGCGCAAGAGCGTTGTGACAGAGTTCAAGTCACCAAACGAGTACTACCCATCACTCTGGTTGAACCAGGGTAAGACCGGCTCTCCATTGGCAAACAAGAACGCTCGCCTTGCAGTTATTAGCTGCATCGACCGAGCGAACTTCGTCAAGGTCCGTGCTAAGGGTGAATCAGTTGTTGCTAAGTCACTTGTTGGTCCATCAAGCGTGATGTACACCACTCGTGGATTCAGCAAGTTCAGCCCCAAGGCTGCTCGTGATTACGTAGCTGCGTACAAGGCAGAGACAGGTGCAACATCACTTACTTTGAGCATCCCAGCAGACTCATCAAGCGCTTCACAGGCAAACGCTAAGTTCCTGATTAATCAGTGGGCCAAGTGTGGAATCACCGTGAACATGGTTGTTGAAGAAACTGCAGTGATCATTGCGAAGGCATTCAACCCAACAGTGCCATTCGCACAACAGCAGGCATACGACATTCTTCCTCTTCTCTTGTTTGAAGGAACCGATGTGGCTTTCAACTTGCCATTCGTTGCAACAAACATGTTCCCAGCAGGAAGCACCAACCCAGTTGCCGGAGCATTCCGCGGCGTTCTTGGTGGCTTGCTCAACTTGAACAAGCATCTCGATGCAAACGTTGACGCTGCATTCTTCGCTGGTCAAGCAGCAGCAACTAAGGCAGCAGCCAAGGCGAAGTATCAGGAAGGCACTGCATACTTGCAGACAAATGGCTTCATGACTTCGATCCAGCATGGCTACTACACACTCTTCACAACGAAGAAGCTTGGTGGAATCGGAACACTCAAACTTCCAGAAGGTAAGACACAGCGTCTCATCACTAACTACGGAATTGACTGGACCGGCGTTTACAAGAAGTAAGCACTAGGTAGTCAACTTCGTTAGCGAAGTTAACCCGAAAGGGGCGGTGTCCAAGTTGGGCACCGCCCCTTTCGTTGTATTAGATTGAAAGAAGCACCAAGGGGGTACTTGCTATGAATATTTTGCGGCAATTGTTGCGGCGCTTGATTCCCATGTTTTCAATCGTCGTGATCGCAACATTCTTGCTTTCATTACTGATGCGATTACTTCCAGGCGATCCTGCAGCAATCATGATTCCTAACGGATCTATTGACCAACAAATAGAAATCGCTAAAGAAACAGGACTCGATCGCGGCCTGTTTGGTTACTACTGGAAATGGTTTTCAGACGTCTTCACTGGCGACTTCGGAAAGTATTACCTCAACGGTGGCTACCGAGATTTAGGTGGCGTCATTGCTGACACACTTCCCGTCACCTTGATGTTGATCATCTACGCACAGATTGTTGCGCTGACAATCGCCATCCCACTCGGACTCGCATCTGCATACAAAGAAGGCAAACGCTTCGACCGAATCACAAGCACCGTCATGTTCACCACTGTGTCATTTCCTAGCTTTGCTCTTGCGCTCATCTTCTCTTTGATCTTCGCTGTCAATCTCGGATGGGTTGACCCCATCGGATACGTCAGTCCTTCCGAGAATCTCGGCGAACACCTCAAGCTAATGATTCTTCCCGTCATGAGTCTTGCGTTCGGTTTAGCTTCTGGTTACACACGTCTCTTGCGCACGGACGTGATTGCAACATTGAAAGATGACTATGTGACGATGGCCGCGTCGAAGGGCATCTCAAACCGTCGTGTTCTCTGGCGTCACGTCTTCCGTCCATCAAGCACCACTTTGCTCACCTCTGCTGCACTGAACATGGGTGGTCTTATCGGAGGAACAATCGTTATTGAAACAATTTTCGTTATCCCCGGTATCGGATACGAAATCTTCTATTCCATCGGTGCTCGACAAGTTGTCGCCATGCAAACACTCATCGCATTGATCTCAATTGGCTACGTGTTCTTCAACACGATGGTCGATCTTCTTACACAAATCACTGACCCACGAACAAGGGAACGCCGTGCCTGACAATTCACTTTCATCAACAGAGACTGCAGAGCCAGTCGTCAAGACGAAGAAACCACGTAAGACCATTGGTTTTTATTTGGCTAGCGCATGGATTTCTTTGGTCATGTTCCTTGCACTCTTCGGATGGGTGCTTCCCACGCCTCAGTGGGACGAAGCGTCCTACGACAACCTCGGTGTTGCACCATTTCACCCCAGCCACATCCTTGGTACCACCAATGATGGTTACGACATGATGGCGTCCATTGTGAATGGAGCGAAGATCTCAATCATCGTTTCACTCGTGGCCGTTCTCATTGGCGGCGGTATCGGAAGTTTCATCGGAATCACGGCTGCTTATTTCCGCGGGAAATACGACTTCGCAGTCACCATGATTTTCAACATCATGTTGTCCATCCCCAACCTTGTGTTGTCATTAGCTTTGCTTTCCGTCCTCGCCTACTCCGATGAAAACAATCCGGCTTCAATGACCCGACGAGTTGTTGTGTTGATCATCTCTTTGATCATCGTGATTATTCCGATTCTTGGTCGTATCGCACGCGGATCAGCTCTTCAGTGGGGCAGCCGAGAATTCGTTTTGGCATCAAAGTCGATGGGGTCGAAGAATTTCTTCATTATTCGAAAGCACATTCTCCCGAACGTTGCACCAGCCATCTTGGCCATTGGTTTCCTCGCTGTTGGCTCCGTCATCATCGTTGAGGGATCCTTAGCCCTTCTCGGCATCGGAATTCCTGGCGGAGCTTCCTGGGGCTCCATGCTTGCCAATGGTCGCGGCAACATTGAATACTCGCCACATGAGGTGTACCTCCCCGCATTGTGCATTGCTTTCACAGTTATCTCATTCAACTGGTTCGGCGACTACGTCCGAGTCAAACTCGACAAGAGGGAGTCAAAGATATGAGCAACTTTTCGACTGTTGCTGAACGTCCGCTGCCATTTGCACAAGATGCCGAGCCAGGTATCTACCTTGCAGATCCATCTCGTCGCCTGAAGGCTTTCCTTCTTGAAGAGGCTGTTTATGTAGTGGCGTTCGTTGTGATTGCCATCTTTGCAGGTGTCAATATCTCTCTTGCCGTTACCTCGGTTTTGTGGCTTGCACTGCAAGTGAATGCGGGTCGCCAAAAGAGTGGTACTTCATTTGCAAAGAAGCGGATGAACATGCGTGTGGTCGATGCGAAAACATTCGAACCACTCACCTTAAGTCAGATGATTATTCGTCGCGGACTGCTGGCCACACTTGTCGGTCACGCAGGTCTTGCAATCGTAATCGCTGCACCAACTGTGATTCTCAACGCCATCGGCCTTGAGAATGGTCTTCTCAGGCTCGCACTAACGATTGCGACCGTCTATGCCTATTCATCGGTGCCACTTCGCAATGATCGCAATCGCAATGTTTGGGATCTTGTCTCTGGTACTCAGGTGATCTACGACAAGTTCGACACACTGACAACACCTATCATCGAGTCAAAACTGTCCCTCGAATCTGACCTTTTGACAATCGATGGTTTAGACGTTTCATTTGCCACACCACGCGGCAATTTGAAGGCGGTTCGCGATGTCACCATCAGGCTTCGGAAGGGCGAGAGTCTCGGTGTCGTGGGTGAATCCGGATCAGGAAAGACAGTTCTTTCACGTGCAACCATGGGTCTTCTTCCCTCCACCGCAACGCGCACCGGAGATATCAAGTACCGCGGTGAATTGATTTCAGAATTGTCCTCGGTCGAAGTTCGTAATCTGTGGGGAACCGGCATGGCCATGATCTTCCAAGATCCAATGACCGCATTGAACCCAGTTCGTCGCATCGGTGACCAGCTCACAGAAAGCCTTACCGAGCGCATCGGTATGGATAAGCGAGCAGCAACCGAGCGTGCTATCGCGCTACTCAAGCGAGTGCGTATTCCAGACCCAGAGGGCATGCTGAGGAAGTTTCCGTACCAGCTTTCTGGCGGCATGCGTCAGCGCATCATGATTGCTATTGCTGTTTCATGTAACCCTGAGATGCTCTTTGCAGACGAACCAACCACCGCGCTCGACGTAACAGTGCAGGCGCAGGTGCTTGAGTTGCTGACAGAACTCCGTAAAGAGTTTGATATGTCCATGATCTTGGTGACTCACGACCTTGGTGTTGTTGCAGGCCACACAGATCAGATTGCAGTGATGTATGCCGGTGACATGGTGGAGTACGCCCCAACACGTTCCCTCTTCGCAAACATGAAGATGCCGTACACAGAGGCGCTCCTCAAGTCGATTCCACGACTTGAGACACCCACCGGAACTCGTTTGCCCGTCGTTGAGGGTCGTCTCCCCGACCCCACCAAGGACGAGCCAGGTTGTGCATTCGCCAACCGTTGCGAATATGTGCAGGACAAGTGCCGCGCAGAAAAGCCGCCATTGAAAGATGACGGCGACAACCACTTCTATCGTTGTTGGTTCCCACTCGGAGGAGGCAAGTAATGGCTGGTAGCGGAAAGGCCCACATGCGGCCAGAAGGCGATGTCGTTCTCGAGGTCAATGACCTCGTCGTTGAGTTCAAACTCGGCAAGAACCAAATCGTCAAGGCTGTGTCAGGGGTTAGCTTTGACCTCATCCGTGGCGAGACTCTCGCCGTTGTGGGTGAGTCAGGTTGTGGCAAGTCCACCCTTGGTAAAGCAATTCTTCAACTTCCTAAGCCCACCGGTGGCTCAGTGAACTTCCTTTCGAAAGAGCTCACCACCATGGGCAAGAAGGAATTGCGCGATATGCGTCCTGCGATGCAAATGATCTTCCAGGACCCTGTGAGCTCGCTTGATCCTCGCCTTCCTGTTAGCGAAGTCATCGCAGAACCACTGCGGGTATGGAATCGTGGCAACGAGGTCGAGATCAGCGCAAAGATCGACGAACTGCTTCTCGCAGCCAACCTCGATCCAGCGGTTGTGCGTGATCGTCGTTCATATGAGTTCTCAGGCGGCCAGTGTCAGCGAATCAGCATCGCCCGGTCCTTGGCACTCGACCCAACGATGATCATTTGTGACGAGCCAGTATCGGCGCTCGACGTGAGTGTGCAAGCACAGATTCTGAACCTCTTGCAGGACATGAAGGACCGTTACGGCCTCACCTTGATTTTCATCTCTCACGACCTCGCAGTTGTGAAGGCAGTCAGTACTCGCGTGATGGTGATGTATCTGGGCAAGGTATGTGAGGTTGCTCCTCCTGAGGAGTTGTACCAAAACACCAAGCACCACTACACGAAAGCTCTTGTTGGCTCTGTACCCATCCCCGACCCAGATCGCCCCATCTCGGGCAATCTGATTCAGGGCGAGCCACCGTCACCTTTGAACCCTCCATCGGGCTGCCGTTTCCGTACGCGCTGTCCACAGGCTTCCGATTTGTGTGCTCAGGAAGAGCCACAGCTTCGCGAAGTCTCATTGGGCCACTTCGTGGCCTGCCATCACCCCGTCGGCGAGTAATTCCCCGGTGGCTGTTCAGCAGTCATTTCCATTTGGTGGAGAGCTTTTGTTTGGGGACGGTTCGGCACTGCTCGTTCCGGAGTTTCTCACCCAAGATGAAGCCGATGCAGCTCTCGTTGAACTCATACGAGAAAACGCCTGGGAGCAACAACGCCTGTTGATGTACGGCAAAGTCGTTGACGAACCTCGCCTTTCTACATGGCACTCCAATGGCCAGACCTACACGTATTCAGGCAGTGCACGCACACCTCAGCCGTGGACTCCCCTTTTGCAGGACATCCGTGAACAATGCGAGGAGCAGACAGGGCACACTTTCAATGGCGTTCTTGTGAACTTCTACAGAGACGGCAACGATCACCTCGGTTGGCACTCTGATGATGAACTCATCAACGGCTCCGAGCCTCTGATCGCATCCATCTCCTTAGGTGCTGAGCGTCGGTTCGACATGAGACACCGGGAGACTGGCGAGGTGGTGTCGACACCTCTCGGTCATGGGTCTCTCCTCGTGATGTCGGGACTCAGCCAAAAATGCTGGGAGCATCGCATTCCCAAAATGCCCCGTATTGCTGACCCACGTATCAATCTCACGTTCAGACGACTCTTGTCGACTCATTGAACGAATTAGTTCACTTGGCGCTCGAAGCCTTCCCAATAGGGTGCACGAAGAATGAATTTCTGCAATTTGCCTGTGGCCGTGCGAGCAAGTTCGGTTCGGAACTCCACAACCTTGGGGCACTTGTACGCAGCGAGTTTGGTGCGTACATGAGCAATGAGGTCAGCTTCAGTTAGTGACGAACCCGGTGACTTCACAACAAGTGCCAAAACTTTCTCGCCCCACTTTTCATCGGGGATGCCGATGACAGCGACCTCTGCAACTTCAGGATGTGAGAACACCGCATCTTCCACCTCGATAGATGAGACATTCTCCCCACCAGACACAATGACGTCTTTCTTGCGATCTGCAATCGTGAGGTAATGGTTCTCGCCCAAGTAACCACCATCACCCGTACGGAACCATCCGTCAACAATGGCTTTGCCGGTCTCTTCGGGCTGGTTCCAGTAGCCGCCCATCACTGTGTTTCCACGTGCGAGCACTTCACCTGATGGGTCAATCTCTACTTCGACGCCCAGAGCAGGTGAGCCGGCAGCAGCCAACTTGCTCGCACGTTCACTGGGAGACAATGACTTCCATTCTTGACGAGAGCGGTTCATGGTGAGCAATGGCGAGGTCTCTGTTAATCCGTAGATCTGTACAAATTCCCAACCAAGTTCGGTTTCAATTCGCTCAATTGTCTTGGTTGGTGGCGGAGCGCCTGCGACGACCATTCGCACCTCGCCTCGCCGAGTAGACGCATTGGATTCACTCGCTGCATCCAAAATCATGTTCGCCACCGCCGGTGCGCCGCACAGCATCGTCACAGCGTGACGATTAATGCGAGACAGAATCTCCGCTCCGTCCACCTTGCGCAAGATCACGTGAGTTCCACCCATTGACGTCACGGCATACACCATTCCCCAGCCGTTGACGTGGAACTGAGGAAGAGTGTGCAGATACACATCGCTCTCATTGACATTCATCTGCCACCCGAAGACTGCAGAGTTCACCCACAGACTGCGGTGTGTGAGTTGCACACCCTTCGGACGAGCCGTTGTGCCACTGGTGTAGTTAATCGTGGCTGTGGCGTCCTCATCTGGCACCCACGCGTTGGGCTGCGTATCGAACTTGTACAAGACCGCATCAGATTCTGCACCGATGATGAACTTATGTTTGGCCTGTACATCAGACAACGCCTCTTCAAGTTCCGGGTCAATGATCAGCACCTCAGCCCCGCAATGCTCGATGATGTACTTCACTTCTTCAGCCACAAGACGGAAATTAATGGGCACAAGGACGCGCCCATACCCACTCACACCGAAGAACGCCGTCAGCAGCCGAGCTGAGTTCTGCGACACCATTGCAACGCGTGCACCCTGTGGGATACCCAAAGCATCGAGGCCTGCTGCTTGCGCGCGAGCTCGTCTGGCCATCTCGTTATAGGTGATGGACCCCCACGACTCGCCCGGCTGATCTGGCTCATCAATGATGGCAATTCGATCGCCATATACCTGCTCGGCTCGGCGGAGATGATCGACAATTGTAAGAGCAACCTTCATATGCATACCGTAGGCGCTCACATCGCTCTGACTAGCCCTGGAATGCAAAAGGGACGGTGACCCGAAGGCCACCGTCCCTTCCGTAGAAGTTGTTCTAGATGGGCTTAGCCCTTCCAGATTCCTGTCCACTCGAAGCCCTTGGTTTCGACGACATCTGCCATCTGACCACCAGGCATCTTCAAAGTTCCGATTCCGCGAAGCTTTGCCTTGTTGTTGACATACACCTGGAAACCACCGTGTACCGCAGGAATCGCAATACCCTGTTCTTGGATGTACTGAGTAGCGGCTTGCCACTTCGTTTTCGCAAGCTTCGGATCCTTCTCTGCCTGAGCGGCATAAATCAGATCGTCAACCTTGGTGTCGCTGTGGTTACCCAAAGCGATAACAGTGTTGTACACCTTGCCGTACGACGTGTTGGCGATTGGGTTGACTGTTCCAGTCATAAATGCCTTACTCACGAAGAACGGAATCACGTAGCCAGGAGAGCCACCTTCAGCAGGAGTACCTTCGGCGAAATCAAAGTCGTTTCCGCCGCCCTTGTAGATCTTTGAGACCAACAGAGCAGACTCACCGATGAAAGGAGCATTGAACAGAATTCCTGCCTTCTCCATCGACTTCTGAATGAACTTTGTGTTGTTCTGTGACTGAGTACTGGTATCTGCATACAACGTGATCTTCATTGGAGCAGCCGCACCAAGATCTGTGTTGCACTTCGCAAGATAATCCTTTGCCTTGGCCAAGTTGTATGTCGGAGCACCCTTCTTGGTGTACATGATGTGCGACTTGCCGACAACTGAGCCGGAATAGTCACCATTACCCTTCAGACGCACCTTGTTGTAGCTCTTCCAGTCAATGGAATGAGCAGCAGCCAAGCGGCAGTTCAAGAACTTGAACGGAGAGCCAGCCTTGTTCTGGTTTGGCATCCACTGGCCCCAAGCGGTCTGTGTTGACTTATAGCCAGTCACTAACGACTTGCGGTTCGCCAAGTCATTGGTGAATGTCGCATCGCCCTGCACGAAGAAGCCTGCATCAGCAGTTCCACGGCGGACAGATGCTGCACGCTGTGATGCTTCTTTCACAACAATGAACTCAATCTTGTCGAGGTATGGCAACTGACGACCCTTGCCATCTTTGCGCCAATACGTTGGGTTCTTCACCACAACTTGTTCGTCTTGCGTGAATGACTGAAGCTTGAATGGACCTGTGCCAATTGGATTGGTCGAACAGGTTGCACGATCAGCAATCTGAGCTGGTGCACGCATGACGTAGCGACCAGCGCGATACATCAGGCCAAGGAAGTCGTTGTCAGGACGCTCAAGCGTCACACGAACATTCAAATCATCTACAACATCAACTTGCAGAATATTGGAGTTGATACCCACACCGGTTGAAAGGTATGTCGTCACCGCTCCACGACCGATGTCAATGTTCTGCTTCACAGATGCAGCATTGAACGCCTCACCGTTTGAATACGTGATTCCTGGGCGGAGTTTGATGTTCCAGACCTTGTTGTCACTTGAGGTGAACGACTCAGCAAGAAATCCGACGTACTTACCTTTATTGGTTCGCTCCACAAGGCTCTCATAGATCGAGCGAGATGCTCCGAGAGGGCCACCAGGCAACGCATTTGCGAAGCAATGTCCGGCGATGGAACCATCAATCAACATCGTGACAGTTCCGCCGTATTTCGGCGCTCCTGCTTCAGGCTTTGGCGCCGCTTGCGAACCTGTGGCCGCAAGGGTTGAGCCAATGAGTGCAACACTAAGTGCTGCCCCCAGGCGCTTTGTCATTCGCGAACGAATGACTCTTCCTTGTGTTTTCATTCAAATACCCCCATGAATGGTGCACACACACTTGTGTGCTTGATGTCACCCTAGACCAAGGAACAGGGTGCATTTCAAGCCAATGATGAATATTTGTGTCCTAGGTCACTTGTATCTGACAATTACTTCAATGCCTCGAATAGGGGTCACTCAACCCCCTCCCGGCGCCTTCCACTAAGTTCTCCCCATCGCTCAAGGGAGAATCTCATGACCCAGCACACTCGTCCCGTCGCCATCATCAATGACGGCAGCTTTTATGTCGGCCCACCCCTGGCGAGGGCCCTGGCTGCTTCTGGGTACGACATCGTCGTCGGCGACCCCGCAGATGGCCTAGTGGCAGAGCTTGAGGCTCTTGGGGCAACGGTTGCGAGCGTTTCCCAAGTTCGGGACCTCACTCGACCAGAGAATCCTCAGAAACTGGTGCAGACCGCCCTTGACGTCTTTGGTCGCATTGACTCGGCTGTCATGTTCTCAGGACTCATCGTTACGGGTTCCATTCTCAAGTCCAGCAGAGAGGACCTAGACAAGGTCTACAACGGCTGCGTCGTCGCCCCGTATGAGTTCCTCAAAGCCACATTGCCCACCATGGTCACGCAACGCTCTGGCCAGGTTCTCCTCATCACCAGTGCGTCCGCCGCACGACCCACGCCCGGTGCGCCGTTGTATTCCTCCATGAGATCAGCTGCCACCATGCTTGCCAAGAATTCCGCGATGGAGATGGCCAAGAACAACGTGCAAGTCAACGCCGTCGGAACAAACTTTATGGACTTTCCCGAGTTTCGCCGAGCAACAGGGGCCGATGATCCCGAGACGCGAAAGAAGATTGAGTCGCAAGTTCCTCTCAACCGACTTGGTGGAGTGGATGAGTTTGCTCATTTCTGCATGCCGTACCTCGACGGCAAGAGCACATTTGCAACTGGCCAGTTCGTCTCTTTCTCTGGCGGATGGTCGTAGTCATTTCGCTTACGTGCGCGATACGAGTTCTCTCCATTTACGATGAGCCTCATGCACGATTTCACCGTTACTGAGTGCAGGCAGATTCACAGTCTCTAGCGCTAACACTTTTATCGCAATCGCTTTCTGATGATCTCGCAGATAGTGAGAGAAGCGTTCAGCAGCATTTGCTTTCCCAGTTCCGTGTCCAAGCAGCAAGACACTGGATGCATTCTGAATGTGAGCTGAAAGATCTGCAAAATAGTTCACCTCTCCGTTCTCGGAGGCATGTCCGTGATGAGCTTCTGCACTACCAACATGAATGTTTTCAGGCTCGGCTCGACGAATAATCGCTATCGGCGCAGTTGACTCATCATTCAATAGAAATACGTGCGCGTGATCGTGAGTGACTGCAACAGCAACGGATTTGTTTTTGACCTTGTCTTCATCAATGAGATTCATGCAGTGAAACATACGGAAGAATCATTTGAACAAATGAACCAAATTCATCTAGGTATGAAATAGTCAAGTCAGTTCATTAGTCGATACCTACGGTTGCCTTGAGAGAACACCTCTTCAACAGCCAGGAGAAGCCGATGACATACTCACGAGGTCAGAAACAACGACGAGCGATTGCACTAATTCTTGCAAGTGCTGTCGTAGCAATGTCGTGTTCATCCGGAAATGACACTGCATCATCGACGACAACTCCCCCGCCCGCACGGTACGGAGGAGAAATCAATGTCGGCATCTTCGACAGCCTCCCTGGTTTCTGTGTCGGCAATAATCCGGCTAACTCTGCTCTCATGGCTACGCGAACCATCTACGAGACACTCTTTGAAAAATCCGAGACGGGTCAGATGGTTGGCTTGCTCGCACAGGGCGCCACTTCATCAGCTGACCTCAAGACGTGGACAATCACACTGCGAAAAGGAATCTCATTCCACGACGGGACACGATTCGATGCTGCGGCAGTCGTAGCGAATTTCAACGCCATTACTGGTCGTGTCGCACTCGGCGCCTACGCAGCGAGTGGTCCACAAGGACTCGCCGCCACGGCGTACACAATCGGCACAGGCACAGCATTCACGGCCAACATCAATTCTTTCCAAGCACTCTCTGACTACGTCGTTGAATTCACCCTTGATCGTCCTCAGTACGACTTCCGATCGACGTTGTATGCGTCAGGGCGTTTCTTTATGAGGTCACCACGCCAACTTCAAGATGCCAAGACATGCGGCCAGAGCCCAATTGGCACCGGTCCATTCAAAATTGAGTCATGGAATCCAAACGAAATGACCGTGACACGCAACGCTTCCTACTGGAGAAAGGATCCCATCACCAATAAGCAATTGCCCTATCTCGATGCAATCACGTTCCAGAACATCAAGGAAGCATCACAAAGAGCAGGGGCAGTTCGTAGCGACACTCTCGATGCGGGATTCTTTTCCGCAGCAACAGATTCCGCAACCATTGTGGATCTTCGCTCTCGGTCAACAGTGAAAGAAACCAAGTCGCCCGATGAGTACTACCCATCACTGTGGCTGAATCAAGGCAAGCCGGGATCACCGTTTCAATATCTGTCAGCAAGGCAAGCTGTGCTCTCATGTATCGATCGAAGCAACTTTGTCAAAGTTCGAACCAAAGATGAAACATCGGTCGCCGAATCAATAGTTGGACCCACCAGCCTTATGTTCTCGACCGAGAACTTCCCTGAGTTCAATAGCGACAAAGCCCAGGAGTATGTGAATGCCTATAAGAAGGAAAGCGGAGAAACATCACTTCAGTTCACCTTTCCCGCAGACACGAGCACAACAACGCAATTGAATGTCCAATTCCTGAAGTCAACGTGGTCGAAGTGCAACATCAAGGCTGAGTACGTCATTGAAGAAGGTGCGGTCATCATCGCGAAAGCCTTCAATGCTTCTCCACAACTTGACAAGGGTGGCTTCTACAACGCATACGACGCCATTCCCATCACACTTCTGGAAGGTACAGATGCTGCTTTCAACATTCCGTTTTTGGTCACCAATGCCTACACAAAATCCAGCATGAATCCGGTGAAACAATTACTTGGCGCTTCTCTCGGGCCCGTTCTCGGACTCAATCATCACGACGACACAAAGATTGATGACTTCCTCTATGCAGGACAGGCACAAGCAACTGCAAGCGATGCGGCTACCTATTATCGACAAGCCACCTCATACATTCAAAAGAATGCGGTGATGGGATCCATCAATCGGTTCTACTACTCGCTCTTCACGACCAACAAGATTGCTGGTGTCGGAGTTCTCCAACTACCCAATGGACAAACCCAAAGGTCCATCAGTAACTGGGGGATTGATTGGACTGGCGTGTATCAAGTTGGTTAGGAGTACAGGTCCCTCAAGTCCTTCTTCAACACTTTTCCTGCAGCGTTCCGAGGCAAGTCCTCGTGATGCCAAAACACCTTGCTGGGCACCTTGAAACCTGCCAAACGTGAACGGAGATGTTCAAGAACATTTTCAGCACTCTGAGGACCATGGCCATCAGCGGCAACAATGACAGCCGCCACTTCTTCACCCAGCTTGTCGTGCGGTATACCGATGACGGCACAATCCTTCACCGCATCGGCTTCAAAGAGAACAGTCTCCACTTCCACGCAATAGACATTCTCGCCACCGCGCAGCACCATGTCCTTGATGCGATCCACCACATAGATGAAGCCATCAGGGTCAATGAGTCCGGCATCACCCGTATGGAACCAGCCATCCGTGAACGCTTTTGCAGTCTCCTCTGGCTTGTTCCAATAACCACGCACATTGTTCGGGCCGTACACCCAAATTTCACCAATGGACCCTGGCGGAACATCTTGGCCATCTTCCCCAACAATGCGGATATCGGTTCCGACATAAGGAAGACCCACACTGTCCTTCTTGGCGAAGTACGCAGCGCCACTGTTGCCGATAATCGCTGCTGTGGTTTCGGTGAGTCCGTATCCGTTTGCAGCACCGACCTTGCCAGCGAAATCCTTTTCAATCCGTGCGACGGAGTCCGGCGCAACGGGTGCGCCTCCCTGTGAAATTGCTGTCAAGCTCGACAAGTCGTACTTGTCACGCTCAGGGTGTTCAAGCATGGAACGCACAACCGTGGGAACGCCACCGAATGAGGCAACTTTGTACTTCTCAATCAGTCTCATCGCATCTGCCGGGTCCCACTTGAATTGCGAAACAATGGCTCCACCGTTGTTGGTGTGAGAAGTCATTCCACAAAGACCAGCAATGTGGAAGTACGGGAATGTCGTGAAGGCAATTGCCTGGGGTTTTGGCGCATTTGAGGGCGATGGCGCGACACCTGCCATCTTTCCGGCAAGCGCAACCGCAAATAGGCCGTTCCAGATATTGGTGATGTAGTTGCGGTGACTGCCAGCAGCACCTTTCGGAAAACCAGTTGTGCCCGATGTGTACAGAATTGTCGCATCATCATCTGCATTGATCACCACATCTGGCAGTGCCGCTGACGTGTTGCTCGCAATGTCTGACCACGCAAAAGTTCCTTCACGAGTCTCTCCACGAACCACCAGCACAGAGTGCACGCCGCAATCTGAGAGCAATTCGTCAGAGAGCCTCTCCAGACGTTCCCCATCGACAATTGCTGCAGTAGCCCCAGAGTCTGTGAAGGCGTACTTCAACTCATCGGCAATCCACCATGCGTTCAAGCTGACGGTGACCGCACCAATGCACTGAATCGCCCAATGTGCCATTGCCCACTCGGGATAATTACGCATACCAACGGCGACACGATCGCCTTTCTTGACTCCACGCTCTGCAAGCCACGCTGCAACGGCAGTCACCTGTTGATGGGCACCCCCATACGTGGTCGTGACATCGTCGTAATGAAAGTACGGTGCGTCACCTCGCTGCGCAGCCGAGAGCCACACATCGCGCAATGACGTGGGAGCATTTTTAAAGACACGAAGAGGATTCCCGTGAATGTTCACAGTCTCAAGTTCGAAGGGACTTCCTGAAGAAGTCAGTTCTGCAATGGCTTCAACACGAGTCAGCATGGGCAGACGGTATCAGTGACGCTGGTCACGATGCAGTATCAGAAGTAACTGCGTCAGTTATCAAATGGAGGCGACGCCGAGAATCGAACTCGGATAAACGGCTTTGCAGGCCGCTGCGTAAACCATTCCGCCACGTCGCCAGAAGCAGTGCATGCACTGCAACACCTCAACTCTACAGGGGTTCCGAAAGGACTCCCCTGACGCGATTAGCCCTTGCGGACAGCGTGGAAGATGGTGCGAGTTCCGCCTGCGAGAAGCATCTTTGACTTGATGTCAAAGCGCTCTGAGAGCAAACGCTCGAAATTCTCGAGATTGAAATCGTCATGGATGCCGTCGCGCTTGTTCTGCAGGAGCTTGCGCACCATCGGATCATCCGCATGAGGCATCTCAATGATGAGCTCTGGGGAAAGATCACGGAACATGTCGAGCTGAGATGCAATAGGCACATTAAAGGTGATTGCCATGTGGTGAATCACTGCAAGCGCCATCACGATGTCGGGGTGTCCACGATGGAACACGCCAGGACGTTCAAGACCGCGCCAGCCAACACCGCCACCGGAGTCGGTGAGATCGACATACAACGGAAGAATCTTGTCATTCTTCTCCGCCTTCAGCGTGTTGTACAAACGATCAACCACCAATGGGTCGGCATCCATTGCAACGACGTAATCCGAATGAGCAGATGCAATACGGCTAAAGACACCGTCGTTACAACCAATATCCCACACTTGCTTGCGTGGCGCAGAAGCAACAGCATCGCGAACGAACTTCTGCTTCTCATCAAGGCTTGATTCGAGGTAGTGACCACGCTCGGAGTAGTTCGACCATGTTGACTTCTTGTCACCAAGATTCAACTTCTGAACAATCTTTTCCAACTTGCGCATGGTTGCATCAAGAACCTGAGCATTCATGCCTGCCTTGGCAGTTGCCTTCTTCACGTCAGTATTGGAATCTGCAAAACGTGTGGACGCGGCCGCATGCAACACAACATGAGTGAGGCGACCCTTGCGAGGATGGCGAATGCTGGCTGGCAACAACTTACGCATCGTCTCAGGAGAGATACCGTTCACCGAACCACGAAGGTACGGCTGGTACTGCACACCGAGGTACGCCTGCATCATGAGTGGATACAGATACATCTCGCAGAACTGCTTGTATCCGTACCAAGGGTCGCCTTTCCGGCGCCTCTCGAATGAACCGGCATCAATGAACTGCGGGCGCGATCCAATGAACTGCACGTTGTACGGAGTTGCGTCTTTCAAGCCAATGCCATCAGCCAAAGTCTCACGAGTGAGCTTCAACTGCAAGAGAGCTGCATCTTTGAGCATGCTGAATGTCCACTCGTATGGGTACGAGATAAACGGCAACATGGGGTGAGTCATCGCTGAGGTCCACGGAGCAGAAAGACCAACCGAGGATGGTTCCACAATGTTTGACTCGATCAATTCACCCGATTGCAGTGCGCCTTGAATTGACTTCTTGCCCCATACAGCGGTGATGTCTTTTGCACCCTCTTGTGTGAATGCGCGAACAACGCGACCATCACCGACAAAAACCCTGCTCAGGGGGTCACGAAAAGAACCTGGGTCTTGAGAAATTCCTGACATGGATCAGTCGTGGGAAGATTCGTATTCGTCATCTTCTGACGACTCATTGGCGGGCATTGGCTTCCCTGTGACCTTGGAACGGATACGAGCCATTCCCATCTTGAAGGCAACGGCGAGTCCGGCAAAACCACCAGCAATGGCAGTGACAATCATGCTGCCTGTTTGTGCGTCTAAGTAAGAGAACATGGCGGAAAGGCTACCCCACAGTCCCACGAAGAGACTGAGACCCTAAATACCCCTCTCGAGGTCATATTTAGTCGTTATCCTCGCTTCATGCCGAAAAACCCAGATACAACAGCGATTACAGCAGGTCGTGGGCCTTCTGCATCTCTGGCTCCTGGTTTATGGCCTTCTACTGTTTGGGAATCTTCCAGCCTCACTGATGCCACACAGCGCGCAACCAGCCTTCGCTCCGGTGAGTTCTATTCCCGCTTCTCTAATCCCACCGTGTCGCAACTTGAGCAAGCAGTTGCCGAATTGGAAGGAGCCGAGTCGGCACTTGCATTTGGCTCGGGCATGGGCGCCCTGGCATCCCTTGTTCTTGCGCTCTGTGGCCAGGGTTCACACATCGTTGCCCAGAACAATATTTATGGTGCGACGCTCTCGTTTTTGCAGGGTCCATGTGCCCGCTTCGGCATCGAGACCACTTTTGTTGATCCCGCTGTCCCTGGGTCTTTCGCAGCGGCAGTCATCCCGGGTCGCACCATGCTCGTTCTTGCCGAGACACCATCGAATCCTCGTCTCACCATCACCAACTTGGCAGAACTAGGCGCAATCAAGGGGCCCTTCACAGTTGTCGACTCAACGATGGCAACCCCCACCGGACAACGTCCCCTCGACTTCGGCGTCGACATTGTTCTTCATTCAGCGACCAAGGGAATCGGCGGCCACAATGACGCACTTCTTGGAGTCATCGCTGGAGAGCGTGATCTTCTCAACGACATATGGTCGTACTCCGTCATGCACGGTGCATCAGCGTCGCCCTATGACGCACTGAATGCGTTGCGCGGCATTCGCACACTCGCAGTTCGCACAGAGCGTCAAAGTAAGTCGGCTCTCACTATTGCTCATGCGCTTCAGGCACACTCGTCCGTCAAGGACGTGTTCCACCCATTCCTTGAATCACATCCGCAGCACGATCTGGCACGAGCCCAGATGCGTCACGGCGGTTCCATCGTTGCAGTGGAACTTGATGGCGGGTTCGCCGAGTGCAATGCGTTTGTTCAAAAACTTGAACTAGCGCACATCGCAACTTCCTTCGGTGGTCCCGAGACTCTCGTCTGTCATCCAGCAACAAGCACACATGCGGGCCTATCGAAAGAAGCCCTCGATGCAGTTGGTGTGACAGCAGGGCTCTTGCGTTTTTCTATCGGCCTTGAAGATGCTGATGATTTGGTGATTGACATCACCAACGCACTCTCCCGATAAAGCTTCCTCGTTAGATCTTTTTTGGTGGACGCGGAATGAAGCCACTTGTTCGTGAGACGTAATCGGCATAGCCCTCACGACGACGACTCAGTGATCGTTCCAGCATAGGAACACCCGAAATCTTCAATAAGAAGAATGTCATCACGACTGGACCGATGAAGCCGAACACACCGGAGCCTGTCTCAGCACCAACGATGGCAATACCCCACCACAACAATGCGTCTCCGAAATAGTTGGGATGACGTGTCAGGCTCCACAATCCCTTATCCATCACTTTTGTTGCGTTTGCAGGGTCTTTTTTGAAACGTGCAAGTTGAAAGTCGCCTACTGCTTCGAACATCAAACCGACAGCCCACAACATGATGCCCATGACAGCAATGGGGCCGACGCCCGGTGAATCATCTGCGTTGCCCAAAATGACAGGCAACGACACTGTCCACATCAATGCGCCCTGCAAACCAAAAACAGTGACAAGGCTGATGATGCCGAAATTCTTGCCCTTCTTCTTGCGCATCGCCTTGTAACGCCAGTCTTCACCGTGCCCAATGTTTCTCTTCCCGAGATACAACGCAAGACGCATTCCCCACAGGCCAACCATCACAGCAAGAAGTATCTGACGACCAGAGTTTCCTTCAACCGTGATTGCAAGGACCCAAGACGTGATGGCAAAGCCAGCGCCCCACACGATGTCAACGATTGACGCATTCTTTATGACAAGACTGATGATCCATGTGGTCACCATTACAACAGCGATTGTGATCGCTGCAATCAACATTGCATTACCCATTGTTCACTCCTATTTACAGTGATTGTTCTGAGATTCTTACTCCGACAGCATGGTCCATCGCGCACCACTGCTCATCGAGCCACGCAACGAATGCTTCGCCCGTTGCCACAGTCGCACGCTGGTGTTCTGTCACCTTCACATGCACCCGTACTGCACTCTTCGCGAGGTGCTGAACGATTCCGCGAAAGGAATCCATGCCATCGAAACCCGCATGCCACATCGTCACAACTTTGGCATTTGGAACTGCCGCCAGTAAAGCCGTCACGCCAGCGGTCTTCGGCGCCATGAGGTATTTCAGTTTTTCCAATTTCACTGCGCGCTCCGGCGCACGCTCACGAAGACGTTCCAAAATTCGAGCACGCTTGACATCGTTCGCGCGAGTACCTTCCGGGAAAATAACTGCAATCTCCTGAGCGCTGAGTCCTTGCGCCATCTGCTCAATTCCTTGTAGTTCGGCAGCAAGATTCGAAGAAGATCTGTCAAGGAAATAGTTCGGCAGACGATGACCGACAACATCGAGACATGGGTCGAGCTTGAGTTCCTTCTTCAGCACATAACGAGGGCGAAGCCCCGACGCAGTCATGAATACCCAGGCACTCATCACGGAATCAGCCAAACTGGCGTGACGACACAGTGCAATGAACGGTCCGTCTCCCAACGAGTCAGCACCTTCTACTTCGATGTGCAGACCAACCGTCAGACCAAGCGCTCCCACGACGCCTCGGGTCCACAGCTTCTGCAGAACAAAGTTGGCGTTCTGGTTTCGTGATTGCCCGACGGCCCACAAGAACGCGGCAGCAACAATGCCAAGGGTCTCAAGCCACGCCCACATGAGTCCAAATGCTGTGAATCGCACGAGTGGGAAACGCCAATTCATACGTCCAGCGTCGACAAGAAGCAGCACGGGGAGCCACAACGGCAGCAGAGCAAGAAGGAGAACTGCCATTGACACCACACCCAGAACCATGACGGGGCGGCGAATCCAAGATCTCTCCATCCCCGAACCCTATTCCTTTGGGCACCAACGACAGGGATGCCATATAGGACAGCCACTTCCCTTTTACATTTTGTAAACTTCGGGGGTGACTGACATTGCCCCATCTGGAACCCGCGTCTCCTTCAAGGTCAACGGACGAGACGTTTCTGTCTCTGTCGAACACCCCCACCTCCTCGCCGCCCTGCGCGATGAACTGGACATCACGTCCCCCAAGGATGGCTGTTCTCCTTCGGGCCAGTGCGGCTGTTGCACCATCATGATCGACGGCAAAGCACAAGTCAGTTGCCAGTACCCCGTCACCAAGGCTGAAGGCAAAGTCATCACCACACTTGAAGGCGTCGATGAAGCAGAGCGCACTCGCTATTCAGATGCATTCGCAGCATGTGGCGGCTTGCAATGTGGTTTCTGTATCCCTGGCATTGTCATGCGTGCAAAGTCGCAAGTGGACAAGAAGGGCGCGGACTTAAAGCGCGAAGACATGGCCCGTCACTTGGGTGCACACCTCTGTCGCTGTACTGGCTACGTCAAAGTTCTTGACGCCATTGAAGCCGTTGCCAAGGGATCCCCTGTCGACATCTCACTGCCTGGTGGAGTCGGGTCACGAGGCACAAAGTACGAAGCAAATGAACTCGCTCTCGGTGATCGTGGTTATGTCGATGACATTCGCGTTCCTGGCATGTTGCACGCTGCTCTTCACCTGACCAAGCATGTTCGCGCAGACATCACCGCAATCGATACAACTGCCGCACAAAATGCTCCAGGTGTTGTTGCTGTGTTTACTCGCGCCGATGTTCCCGGTGACAACAAAGTCGGAATCATCTATAAAGACTGGCCAGTGTTTGTCGGAGTCGGTGAACGCACGTCATATGCCGGAGACGTTCTCGCAGTGGTTGTTGCCAACTCACGTCGAGAAGCACGTGCTGCCTCTGAACTCATTGAGGTGCAGTACGCCCCGCTTCGACCCATTGTGGATGCCCGTGCGGCCATCACGGATCCAGACATTGCTGTATGGGGCACAGACAGCAATGTCCTCTCTCGAAGCGAGTATTCACGAGGAGATGTTGATGCACAATTGGCATCAAGTGCTTTCGTCGTGACAGAGACATTCAATACGCAACGTATTGAACACGCCTTCCTCGAGCCAGAGTCAACTCTTGCCGTTCCAAATTCCAAAGACGGAACAATGCACGTGTACTCCGGCGGTCAAGGTGTCTGGGATGACCGTGATCAGATTTGTTCGCTTCTCGGGATACCCACAGAAAAAGTCACCGTTGAACTCGTCTCTAATGGCGGAGCCTTTGGCGGCAAAGAAGACATGTCGAATCAGGGTCAAACTGCTCTAGCAGCATGGCTATTGCAACAACCTGTGAAATGCACGTTGTCTCGCGAAGAGAGCCTGTTAATGCATGCGAAGCGTCACCCGATTGAAATGGAATACACCGTTGGCTGCGATGCCAATGGCAAGCTCACCGCAGTGCGCGCTCGTATGATCGGTGACTCTGGCTCCTATGCGTCAGTAGGTATGAAGGTGCTTGAACGTGCAGCAGGACATGCCACGGGCCCGTATCACACACCATCGGTTGATGTTTCGTCTGTTGCTGTTCGCACTAACAACCCTGTGTGTGGTGCATTCAGAGGATTCGGCGCAAACCAAGCTCAGTTCGCAATGGAAGGGTGTCTTGATCGCCTTGCTGAGATGGCAGGAATCTCGGGCTGGGAGATTCGTAAGCGCAACGTGATTCATCCGGGTGAAGTATGGGGTCCTGGCCAAATCATGGACGATGGTTGTCTCGGAGCCGAGACATGTCTCGACACAATCAAAGACGAGTACGACACAGCGGTTGCTGCAGGAAAAGCTGTGGGGCTTGGTCTCGGTCTTAAAAACTCAGGACTCGGAAATGGATTCCGCGAGATTGCTCGTGCAGCAGTTCACTTCCGTGCTGACGGCCTCGTCGAAGTTCGTCACGGATGGACAGAGATGGGTCAAGGCGTTCACACTGTTGCATTGCAAGTTGCTGTGGAAGAACTCGGTATTGATGCCGCAAGCATCCGCGTCATTGTTGACACCACTCGTCAACTTGGTTTCGGACAAACCACCGGCAGTCGTGGAACCCTCATGGCGGCTGCAAGTGTGAGGAACGCGTGCGCGGAAGCAGACAAAGATGGCCGCAAGATCGGCGTTGATTACATCGGCGAGTACGTCGTCGACTGGACGCAACATCTTGGTGAACCAGGCGTGGAGAACCCAACTATTCATTCAGCATTTGGATACGCAGCACAACTCGTTGTGATGAATCCGGACACTCAAGAGATTGAAAAGGTTGTTGCAGTGCATGACGTTGGTCGCGCTGTGAACCCAACACTGTGTGAAGGCCAGATTGAAGGCGCAGTGCACATGGGTCTTGGATACGCATTGACCGAGGACTTCCCGAGTGATGAAACAGGATTCCCCACCAACATGACATTGCGCTCATTGGGAATCTTGCGCGCCAAAGATGTGCCACCTATTGAAGTCACATTGGTGGAATGCCCGCAGCCAAAGAGCCCATACGGCATTAAGGGTGTGGGTGAAATTGGTCTTGTACCGACAGCACCCGCCGTCGCAGCTGCGTTGCACAATGCAGACGGTGTGTGGCGAACACGCTTGCCAATGAAACCAAAGAACGACAGTTCAAACGATTAAGAATGACACGAGACCAGGAGAAATTATGACGAGCCCAGCAGCGATCTACCTTCAAGATGCACACCCCATCAAAGAAGGAATGGACTACACAAAGTACGCAGAAGAAAAAGGCTTTGAAGCCGTGTGGCAAGCAGACAGCCGCTTGGTCCGCGATGCAATTGTTCCCATGTCTGCATTCGCAGCCGTTACCGACACCATCAAGATTGGTTCTGGCGTTGTTGACTGTTGGACACGTAACCCAGCTCGTCTAGCTGCAACGTTCTCCACGCTCGATGACTTGGCTCCGGGTCGTGTCATTCTCGGCATTGGTGCATGGTGGGATCCGCTTGCAGCAAAGGTTGGCGTCTCACGCGCAAAGCCACTTCGTGCAATGAGAGAAATCATCACCGCTGTTCGTGGACTTCTTGCCAATGAGACCGTCACTATGAATGGCGAGTTTGTTCATCTTGATGGCGTGGAACTCGACTACGTGTACCAAGAGCGTCGTCCGAAAGAAGTACCCATCTATCTCGGCGCAACAGGCATGCAGATGATGGAACTTGCTGGCGAGATCGCAGACGGAGTTGTACTCAACTACCTCGTGTCTCCTGACTACAACAAGACCGCCATCGAAGCACTCGCGAAAGGTGCAGACAAAGCTGGTCGCAAGTGGGAAGACATCGATCGCCCACAGCTTGTTGTGTGCAGCGTGCACGAAGATCGTCAAACAGCTTTCGACATGGCACGTCTCATGGTGACGCAGTATCTCGGTCAGCAGCCACACATCATGAAGGCGTCTGGCGTTCCTCAGTCTCTCCTTGACAAAGTGGGGGAAGTGCTCACGTGGCCAGCCACCCATGAGCAAGTGGTCGCGGCATCCAAACTGGTACCCGATGAGATTGTTCAGATGTTGACTGCATCAGGTACTCCTGACGACGCTCGTGCCAAAGTCCGTGAGTACATGAAAGACGGTGCAACATGCCCGATTCTGTATCCACTGGGCGACGTGAAGGCAATGATTGACGCCTTCTCGGGCTGGACAGCCTGAGGCTTCCTCGTTGAGTAATACGCTGTTGTGGTGAGCCCACAACAGCCATTGACAACACGACTCGCTGGTTTCGGCGCGTCTGTCTTTGCAGAAATGACTGCTCTCGCGGTTCAGACTGGCTCAATCAATCTTGGACAAGGATTTCCTGACTACAACGGCCCAGACGAAGTTCTTTCTGCTGCTCAAGCCGAGATTGCTCGTGGCAACAATCAGTATCCCCCTGGAATCGGCCAACCTGACTTGCGCAGTGCCATCAGTGAGCACCAGAGGCGCTTCTGGGGTCTCTCTTATGACCCAGAGTCAGAGGTGCTCGCCACCATGGGTGCGACCGAGGCACTGGCGGGTGCATTGCTTGGCATCTTGAATGCCGGAGATGAGGTCATTGTTTTTGAACCACTCTTCGACACCTACGCAGGCTGCGTTGCGCTTGCTGATGCTGTTCTCTCCCCTGTCACACTTCGCCCGCAGTCGACAGGGCGCTATGGATTTGATGCTGACGAATTACGCCGTGCCATCACCGGTCGCACTCGAGTGATTCTCTTGAACTCGCCACATAATCCCACGGGAATGGTTTTCAACAGAGATGAACTACAGATGGTTGCCGACATCGCACAGGAACATGACCTCATCGTTGTCTCCGACGAGGTCTATGAGCATCTCCTCTTCGACGATGCTCAACATGTTCCGATTGCATCACTGCCTGGAATGCGAGAGCGCACGATCACCATTTCATCTGCAGGCAAGACTTTCAATACCACCGGGTGGAAGATTGGTTGGGCGTGTGCCCCTCGCCATCTCCTCCACGCAACCCGTATGGCGAAACAGTTATTCACATTTGCAGGCGGCACTCCTTTCCAATCCGCAATTGCAGCAGGCTTGCGGCTTCCGGATTCGTATTTTCAACAACTTGCAAAAGACTTGCAGTCGAAGCGAGACATCTTGATGGCAGCTTTACAAACAGCGAACCTCAACCCGATTCGCCCCGAAGGTACGTACTTCATTACTGCTGATATTCGAGATCGTTGGCCTCACGGTGACGCCATGGACTTTTGCAGAGCGCTGCCGGAAGCTTGTGGAGTTGTGGCAATACCTGGTTCAGTTCTCTACGACCAACGTCACGCAGACGAAGGCAGGCATCTGGTTCGCTTCGCCTTTTGCAAACAAACGTCCACTATGCAAGCGGCCGCAGAGAAACTCAGGAGCTGGGCATGAAAATCGCAGTCATCCAACACGACATTGCTTGGGCAGACCGTGATGCCAATTTTGCCGCACTTGCTCCACTCATTTCGAAGGCAGCAGACAACAACGCGCAATTCATCGTGCTGTCAGAGATGTTCTCCACTGGTTTCGTTGTAGATCGTGACGATATTGGCGAACCATTGGGCGGCCCATCCTCACAATTTTTGTCTCGCATGGCGCAGGAGCACAACGTCACGATCTGTGGAAGTTGCCCCGAGATTCAAGTCGACGATCCTCGCCCGTTCAACTCGCTGGTTGTTGCTCACCCCAATGGAACCTTTGATCGCTACTCAAAGATCCATCCGTTTACCTACGGCGGTGAAGACAAATACTTCCGTGCGGGCGACTCCTTCGTCACAATTGCGGTCAACGACATTCGAATTTCTTTGTTCGTCTGTTACGACTTGAGATTTGCAAACGAATTTTGGTCACTGGCAGAGAACACCGACGCATTCGTCATCCCAGCCAACTGGCCTGAATCACGCAGAGAGCATTGGATATCTCTTCTGACATCTCGAGCCATCGAGAATCAGGCCTATGTCGTCGGATGTAATCGCGTCGGTGATGGTGGTGGACTTCACTACGTCGGAGACAGTCGGATCATCGACCCACTCGGCACAGTCATCGCAAATGCAGCGTCAGACGCCACCATTATTTATGCCGATATCGACGCACACACGGTTAC
>CAEZWV010000015.1_pt1 | contig 32394 bp, 30 predicted proteins | sample 7265081 | NCBI WGS metagenome assembly CAEZWV01 (sample SAMEA6813891, study PRJEB35770) | uncultured Acidimicrobiaceae bacterium | biome: Freshwater; feature: Freshwater reservoir; material: water | place: Czech Republic | collected 2015-11-04 | depth 0.5m m
CATCGACCCCTATATGAACTGCCAAGGTTATCGGGTGACTAGCCTTCCACCCCATGCCTTCATTCGACATTATTTCTGAAGTTGACCGTCAAGAACTCCGCAATGGAGTGGACCAGGCCCAGCGCGAGATGACCCAGCGCTTCGATTTCAAGGGGACGAACTCCTCCATTGAGCAGAATGACCTGGTCATCACCATCAAGACCATCTCAGAAGAAAAGGCTCGTGCCGTGCGAGTTCTTCTCGAAGAGAAGTTTGTGAAGCGCGGGATGTCATTGAAGGGCATCGACTGGGGCAAGTTTGAACAAGCCAGCGGCGACACCGTTCGTCAACTTGTGACCATCAAGGTCGGCATCTCTTCTGACAAAGCAAAAGAGATCAACAAGCTCATCAAGGAAAAAGGTCCGAAGGGCACCACGAGCCAAACACAAGGTGAGCAAGTACGCGTCACAAGTAAGAAGCGCGATGACTTGCAAGCAGTGATGGCATTGCTCAAAGGCGAAGACCTTGGCATTCCGTTGCAGTTTGAAAACTTCCGCGACTAAAACTTTTACGAAATTGCGATAGTCGCTGCACAAATGTTGAACGCCGATTAATCGTCGGGCATTTTGCAATTCTTTTTGCCTCTCCCTGCTTACAGTTAAGTCGTACACATCTTCCCCATGACACACGGAGGAGAATGAACGATGTCAATCACACAATCTCGAAGATACGAGATGCACGAAGTATTGCGGGAGAAATCGGGCGTGGGCGTAGCAGACACACTTGTTGAACATTTACCGCCAGAAGGTTGGGGTGATGTTGCAACGAAGAAGGACCTTTCACAGGTACGAACAGAACTTCAGATGGAAATCGCTTTGTTGCGATCAGAATTGCACCAGGAGATCGCACTATTGAGATCAGAGATGATTCAGATGGAAGAACGACTCACGATGAAAATTGATTTGGCTATCGCAAAAGCAATTTCCAATCAGAACAAGTGGATGATCGGATTTATGTTTTCGCTTGTGGTGCCTATGAGCATCGCATTATTGCGATAGTCGTAACAGGTTTCAAGAATGTGGGTCAGCCGGCCCACACGTAGCCAGCGCCTAATTGCACCGGGTCGCCGTTTCCGGCCCACACACTGAGAACACCTTTTTCAGTCACCATTGCTGAGCGCTGACCGTTCATCACGTACGACGCAGTTCCACGAGGAATTTCAATTGTTGAATGTGATTCAAATGCTTCTGCGTAGCGGAAGTCGAGAATGTCTTTCCCTTCAGCACCATCGCGCCGGGTCACAAGATTCTCGTTCTCATCTGCACCAACAAGACCGACACGCCAGAGATCCTCAGACTCCCAATTCACGGTATCGGTGATGAGTTCGCCGGAACGAAGTGTTCCTTCACTAACTGTTGCAATCCACACAAAGGCGCCCTTGGGCGTAAAGCCACTAATTGCAACTTGATCACCGTTAATCCATGCTGACTTGTACATCGTTGCTTCATTGGCCTTCGGAAGCGCAATGGTTGTTGACGGTTTTTCTGGTGCAGCGACAGACGATATCAGCAACTCTTCATAGGTAACCAACGCCAATAGTTCGCCATCGGGGCTGATTGCAGGCAAGTGACCCATGAGTTGCAACCATTCGCCTTTCTTCTTCCCCTCATAAAACGTGATGCCACTTACTGGTTCACAACATGCACCAACAAAAACAGTGCAATCTTTGGGCGACACTGCAACTGATTCCACCACCGTGAGATCATTCCCCGTGGTTTGTGCAAATGGGTCATCACCGAGCTGATCTAGTTCGCGTGGCGTGTTTGACGAAGGGTCATCCCACACGCGCACTCGATACTTTTCCGTAATCGCAGAGAGACCCATTGTGGGTTTCTCGATTGTCGCAGCACAAGCGGCAACTACAGCCGTGTCCTTCTCATTATCTGGAGTTGACTTCGTTGTGGAAGAACACGCAGAGAGAAGAACAACTGCAACAACGAGAAGTCGCTTCATCGCCTAATCCTCGCTCGGGGCTTCCGACGCCCGCTTTTGCAGCTCGTTGACTACGTTTGCGTCGGCAAGTGTCGTCGTGTCCCCCAGGTTTCGGCCCTCTGCAACATCGCGCAACAAACGTCGCATGATCTTGCCACTACGAGTCTTTGGCAACTCAGGCGTGAAGTAGATCGTCTTTGGCTTTGCAATGGCGCCGATTTCACCTGCCACGTGATTACGCAGAACTTGTTCATCAACTTCCATGCCACCCACCAAGGTGACGTAGGCGATGATTGCTTGACCAGTCGTTGCATCATTTGCACCCACCACTGCTGCTTCTGCAACAGATGGGTGCGATACCAACGCTGATTCCACTTCTGTTGTGGAGATTCGGTGTCCTGACACATTCATCACGTCATCAACGCGACCGAGCAACCAGAGATACCCATCGTCATCCAACTTGGCGCCGTCACCAGCGAAGTAGCGACCTTCGAAACGTGACCAGTACGCATCTTTGTAACGCTCAGGGTCTTTCCAGATTCCACGCAACATGCCGGGCCACGGATGTGTGAGTGTCAGATAGCCACCGCCGTGTTCCACATGCTTGCCGTCGTCATCAAGAAGTTCTGCACCGATACCAGGTAACGGGAACGTTGCAGAACCAGGCTTGGTTGTTGTTGCACCAGGCAATGGCGAAATCATGATGCCACCAGTTTCTGTTTGCCACCATGTGTCAACAATCGGACAGTTACCGCCGCCGATGTTCTCGTGATACCACATCCACGCTTCAGGGTTAATGGGCTCGCCCACACTGCCCAACAATCGCAATGATGAAAGATCGTGCTTTGCAGGTTCTTCCACTCCCCACTTCATGAACGTGCGAATTGCCGTTGGCGCAGTGTAGAAAATCGTGACCTTGTATTTATCAATAATCTGCCACATGCGGTCGTTGCCGGGAAAGTTAGGAACACCTTCGTACATCACCTGAGTGGCGCCATTACTTAATGGTCCGTACACGATGTAGCTGTGTCCGGTGATCCACCCAACATCTGCGGTGCACCAGTAGATGTCCTTTTCAGGATTGAGGTCGAACACGTACTTGTGCGTGTAGGTCACATGGGTGAGGTACCCGCCCGTGGTGTGCATGATGCCTTTGGGCTTGCCAGTCGTTCCTGAGGTGTACAGCAAGAACAACAACTGTTCAGAATCCATTGGTTCTGCAGGGCACACTGCATCTGCGGCTGCCATGAGGTCGTGATACCAGTGATCACGACCAGCTTTCATTTGAACGGGGTTATTGCCACGCTGCACCACCACAACACTGGTGATTGTCGTGGTGTTGTCGACTGCTTCGTCAGCCTGTGGCTTGAGAGGGAACACTTCGCCGCGGCGATATCCGCCATCAGCAGTAATCAAAACTTTTGCTTCGGCGTCGTTAATGCGATCAGCAAGTGCTTGTGATGAGAAGCCGCCGAACACCACAGAGTGTGCAGCACCAATGCGTGCACACGCGAGCATGGCAACAGCGGCTTCCACAATCATTGGCAAGTAGATGTTGACGCGATCACCCTTCTGAACCCCAAGGCCCTTCAGCACATTGGCAAACTTCTGCACTTCGTCAAGCAGTTGCGCATAGGTGACCGTGCGCGAATCGCCCGGTTCACCTTCAAAATGAATCGCTACTTTGTCACCCTTGCCTGCAAGAACATGACGATCAAGGCAGTTGTACGAGACATTGAGTTGACCGCCAACAAACCACTTACTGAAGGGAAGTTCCCACTCACACACGGTATCCCATGGCTTCTGCCAGATGACCAACTCTTCTGCTTGCCGAGCCCAGAATGCTTCATAATCCTCATTGGCTTCGTCATAGAGATGAGTGCCAACAACGAGGGAGTTCTTCTTGAATGCATCGGACGGCACGAATGTGCGCTTTTCCCACTGCAGAGCATCAATTGTCTCGTGATTCTCGGTCATACATTGCCCCCTGGTGCCATACCGAACACTAGTGAAAAGAACTCTCTCCTTCGTAGGGCAACCGACAAGACTGGAGCTATGAATTCCCCCATCTTGGGTCGCGACACCGACCAGCACTTTGGCCCGACCGAATGGGGCATGAGCACCATGGTCGCGCTGTCTTGGGGAGCATCTTTTCTCTTCATCGCCATCGCCATCGATCACGTGGCTACCGGTGTTGTGCCCTTTGCTCGACTCGCATTTGGTGCCATTGCATTGGCTTGCTTTCCTGCAGCTCGCAAGCGCATTGATCGCAGCGCCATGAAGCGAGTGGCCATGCTGGGTCTCGTTGCAATGACAATCCCCTTTTATCTCTATCCATTGGCTGAGCAATCGGTGTCGTCTTCGATCACTGGCATGATCAATGGTTCTATCCCCATCACGACTGTTTTGGCCGCAGCCATCCTCACGCGGCGAGCACCGTCTGGCCAACGCATCATTGCTGTTCTCATCGGCTTCTTTGGAATTGCACTCATTTCATTCGGGAGCGTGGGCGACGGCAAAGGTGCCTCTGCGCACGGAGTGATCTTCTTGTTGGCAGCGACCTGTTGCTACGCATTCACCAGCATCATGTCGAGAGAGATGCAAGTGAAGTACGGGACTCTCACCGTCTTGTTATGGCAGGAACTTTTCGCTCTGTTGTTCTCATTGCCACTTGCGATTCCAGCCTTGATGAGTGATGACACCACGTTTACCTGGTCGGCATTCTTTGCCTTGTTTGTGCTGGGAACAGTGGGAACAGGTTTTGCTTATGTGGTGTACGGAACACTGATGGTGCGTGCTGGCGCAGTGCGAGGCGTCATCGGCGTTTTCTTCACACCCATCGTGGCAACCATTCTTGGACTTGTCTTTCTCGACGAATCCGTCAGCATCATTGCCGTAGTGGGAATGTGCATCGTGATTTGCGGGGCGTACCTCACGAGCCGCCCCGACAAAGTTGCTGCTTAAGCATCTCGCTTTACAAATAAGACAGCGCTAAGGACGACAAACACTGTCACAAAGGCAGTGAAATACATCGCCGAAACACCCCATGAGTTCATCTCTGAATCCAGTACGTCTCGGACCAATTGAAACCCATTTTGGACAGGTGCCCATCGAAAGAAATTTTTGTCAGTTGCGACTGTGAGAAGTCCGAAAATCAATCCTTCAATGATGGTGGGCCACAGCAGCAGTGCAGAGAGGGCACCAGGAGGACTCTTGAAGATAACGCCCAACGCAAGACCCAGAATTGCCATCAACGGCACGAGGACAAAGAAAGCCAAGATAATGCGATCGTTCTCTCCAATTAGTTCGAACTGAAGTCCGCGAGCATTCATAATGATCTGAGACAGCCCAAGGCACCCGATCATGAGAACTACAACTGCGCCGATTGCAACGGCAACCATTGTCACCAGTTTGGCCAGCAAGACTGTCCAACGTTGTGGAGTCGCTACCAATGTGATGCGAATTGTGCCTTGGGAATATTCCTGTGTCGAACACAAAACGCCAACGACTCCGATCAGGAGTGCAACAAGTGGACCGAATCCCGAGACATTGGCAATCACAGTTGATCCCACGACGCCATCTTTAAAAGCAAACTGCGCGATTAACGCCTGGATAACCATGGGGAGGAACACGGCGCATATGAGGACAACCTTGGGGGCACGGGTCGTACGCAGTTTGAATAGTTCAGAACGAAAAACATTAAGCATCATTTGATTCCTTCACTGGAAGAACCGGTTTCGCCACGGAACTCCACCGATGCGTCTGTTGCATCAAGGAAGGCCTGTTCAAGAGAACCCGTTTGCGGGGAAAGCTCATGCAACACAATGTTGTTCGTAGCGGCAATCTCACCAACTTGAATTGCTGTCACTGCATGGAAGTCACCGCCATCGTTTGTTCGTTCCACTGTGCCGCCTTGAGCAGTGACCAAGGTGGCAAGGGCATCAAACTGTGGGGAGACGACACGTACCCATGACTTCGCATGTTGTGTCATGAACTGTGCAATGGGGCCAGCAGAGATGAGCTTTCCTTGACCAATCACCACAAGATCATCGGCAACCAGTGATAATTCCACCAACTGGTGGCTGCTCACCAACACGGAACGACCCGCATCAGCAAGACTTCGCATGACATCACGGGTCCAACGAATTCCTTCTGGGTCAAGTCCGTTGGCAGGCTCGTCGAGAATGACCGTGTGCGGATTACCAAGCAGAGCAACTGCAAGACCAAGACGCTGACGCATACCGAGTGAGAACTTCCCGACTTTGGTTTTTGCAACGTCAGACATGCCGACTTGATGGAGGACTTCATCCACCCGGCTCTTGGGGAAACCATGCGTCATCGCAATCCAACGCAGATGATTTTGTGCACTACGGCCCTTGTGAGCATCGCCTGCGTCAAGAAGAGAACCGACATGCGTCAACGGCTGATCAAGGTCGCTGTATTTCTTGCCATCAAACGTGACCGAGCCAGCATCTGCAGCATCAAGACCCAGCATGCAACGCATCGTTGTGCTCTTGCCCGAACCATTCGGCCCGAGGAACCCCGTCACTCGTCCGGGAGTCACTGTGAAAGACAGGTCGTCGACCGCTTTCTTTGACCCGTAAGTCTTTGTCAGTCGGTCAACAACAATCATGGTGTCAACCTAGTTCAGGTGTATTCACCTATTATCCCACTGCAACACGGTGAAATTGCCCAGTCCGGTTGGGTCAAGCAAAGCTTCGGCTTCGCTGATACGACTACGCATCTTCATCACAGCCAAAGTGGGCGCCGCTGCGGATTCAGTCCAAACTCGCCGCCCTTCTTCTACCAACTCATCGATTCCCCACAGCTGGAGAAACTGGGACTGACTACGCATGGCGTCAGGTTCTCGGACTGCAGCAAGCTGATCAATACACACTTGTGTTGTGATGTCCTGCTGGCCCGCATCACGTAAGTAGTGAGTGCCTCGTTCATGACCGGCATACGTGCGCAACCATTCACGCCATGGCATCGATGCCACTTCTGCAGTCAACGGAGTGCAGTAATCAAATGCGATCAGACTTCCGTTCTTCAAAGACCCGAGTGCAGTGCGAAGCCATTCAGCGGCGACTGTCTGCACTGGTGCACGAGACCCGTGAGGCACTCGTGCCGGCAAGCAAGATGGCGTTGGAGCATTCTGAAGAACCTCAGCGAATCCATCACCTTGTTCGATGATGTGCGACTGGCGCCAGCCATCGTCAAAGACCCACAACTCAAAGGGCAGATTGTCAAAGAGTTCATTGGCGATGATGACGCCGTTCTCAATTGATGTCGGCATCACATCGGTGCTGGTGATGCCCTCTGGATGAGAGTCGCGCTGTGACGCACCGACTTCCACAGCGATGTATTCACCGTTCGCAAGGCACTTTGGTTGTGCAGCGAGGATGGAACGAGCCAATGTTCCTGGGCCTGCACCTACTTCAACAATCTGAAATCCTTCAGGAGAGCCAAGCTTCGTCCACACAGCATCAATCGCATTGGCCACCACGTTGCCAAACAATGGACCCACTTCGGGAGATGTGAGGAAATCGCCACGACGCCCGGCGCGACCAGAACCAGAGTAAAAACCACCGTCGCCATACAACGCGAGTTGCATGAACTGAGAGAACGGAAGAGATCCGCCCGCAGCAACTATTGCTGCGCGAAGAGAACTACTTGCCGAAGGCACCGGCGAGACCGGCGATATCACCAAAGTGCAATGGGATGCCTGGGAATGTTCCCAACACCAACGTTGCAACACTGGTAATCACAAGAGCAACACTCAACGAGGAGTACACAGTGACCGGTGTTGTGTCACCGTCTGGCACTGGCTTCATCCACATTTCACGAAGGATCTTTCCGTAGTAACCAAAGGCCACTGCCGAGTTGATACCACCGATAATTGCCAATGCATATGCCCAAGTTGTTCCTGCCGAAACAAGAGACTGGAATGCAGCGAACTTGCCGAACCATCCACCAAATGGTGGGATACCGGCAAGTGATGCCATAAACATTGTCATCAACGTTGCGATGCCAGGTGCATAGGAGAACAAACCGCCATAGGAAGAAATTTCTCCGCTGCGAGTCTTGCGAGCAACCACCATGACGACTGCGAAGACACCAAGGTTTGTTGCTGCGTAGACCAAGAGATACGTCACAATCGCGCGCAATGCAGAATTAGCCACTCCGTCAATGCCTGCTACCGCGAGAGGCATAAGGATGAAGCCACCCTGCGCCACCGATGAGTAAGCCAACATGCGAACGATGTTTGTTTGCTTGAGGGCAAGAACGTTGCCCACTGTCATTGTGAGAGCAGAAAGAATCCAGAACACTGGCTGCCACACATCGTGCGAGCCGGGGAAGCCAACGAAGATCACGGTGACGAGAGCAACAAAACCAGCAGCCTTTGAAGCTACTGACAAGAAAGCGGTCACCGGTGTTGGTGCACCTTGGTAGGTATCAGGTGCCCACGTATGGAATGGAACTGCAGAAACCTTGAATGCGAAACCGACGACGATGAAGAACACAGCGAGTGCACGGACTGATGTGAGATCTGTTCCCAAGTACTTGGAGATTTCCACCAACTTTGTGGAACCTGAGATGCCGTACAACAACGACATGCCGTAGAGCATGAGAGCTGATGCAAAGACACCGAGCAGGTAGTACTTGATGCCTGCTTCATTGCTGCGAAGATCTCGCTTGCGCCACGCGGCCATCATGTACGCCGGAATCGACAAGAGTTCCAACGACACGAAGATGGAAACCAAGTCACGACTTGATGCCATCATCACCATTCCCAAGAGGCTGGTGAGCAACAAGAACCAATATTCACCTTGGTAGTAATCGCCCTCACGCAAGTGATCCGCTGTGAGAAGAATCACGACATAACCAGACAGAAGGAACAAGCCCTTCATCACGAGGCTGAAGTTGTCCACCATGTAACGGTCATCAAAAAGACTGCGTACGCCACCATCGCTCAAAGCGAGGGTGAGAACGGGGATGAATGCACCCAAGACAATGAATGATGCAAGCGGAGTAAGAATCCACTTCTTTGCATCAGCCACAAACAAGTCGAGGAGAACGAGCAGCACGATGCCTCCCGCGAGAATCATCTCGGGGGCAAGTGCGTGGTAATCGATTGTCGGCGATGTCCACGCCGGGGCTAGTGCGCTCAACACAGGTCAGCCTCCGAATGCTTTGAGGGTCACGCCCACTGCTGGGTCAAGAACCTGGAACATGAGTTGTGGGTACACACCGAACACAACAATTGCGATGAGCAATGGTGTCCATGCAATCCACTCAAACTTGTTGACATCGTGGATGTCTTCGTCATGGCCATGGCCAGCTGCGAACTCTTCTGTTGGCTCGCCAAATGCTGTGCGCTGATAGAGCCACAAGAGGTAACCAGCGGCAAGCACTGTTCCGATTGCGGCGACAACCATGTACACACGGAAGACGGTGACATTGAGTCCTGGAGCAGGCTGGTACGCCGAGAGGATCGCGGGGAATTCACCCCAGAAACCTGCAAGGCCGGGAAGACCAAGTGACGCCATTGCACAGAAACCAAGAATCCAACCGAGCTTTGGCATTTGCACCAACATGCCTGAGAGACGCTTGATTTCGAGGGTGTGATAACGCTCTTTCACAGAACCTGCAACGAAGAACAACATGCCGGTGATGAGACCGTGTGCAACCATTCCGAACATTGCAGCGTTCATGCCGAATGAAGTGAGGGTTGAGATACCGAGCATCACGTAGCCCATGTGAGCAACTGACGAGAACGCAATCAAACGCTTCATGTCGGTTTGTGCAAGACAACCGAGTGCACCGTAAATGATTCCGATAACAGCAAGAAGTCCGATCCACGGAGCCCACTCTTTTGCGGCTTCAGGAAGGATTGGAATTGCGATACGAACGAAACCGTATGTACCGAGCTTCAACAAGATGGCAGCCAAGATGACTGAGCCTTGTGTTGGAGCCTGGGTGTGGGCATCGGGCAACCATGTGTGGAATGGGAACATCGGCACCTTGACGGCAAAGCCAACGAACATTCCGGCGAAGATCCAAATCTGGGTGTTCTTCGCGATGGCTCCACCATTTTCAATGAGGAACGGAATTGCGAAACTCTCAGCGCCTGTCTTGAAGAACAATGCTAGGAACGCCACCAACATGAGGGCGGAGCCAAACATTGTGTAGAGGAAGAACTTGAGCGATGCGTACTGGCGGTTCTCGCCACCCCATACACCGATCATGAAGTACATCGGCAACAAGACGAGTTCGAAGAACACGAAGAAAAGAACGAGGTCACGCGCAATGAATGTTCCGGCCATACCTGTCTGGAGAACCAGCATCAAGATGTAGAACGCCTTTGCATTCCCTGGCGATGGAACATGGTTCCAGCTGTAAATCATCACAAGCAATGTGATGACCATCGAGAGGAAGTACAACGGCAAGCTAATGCCGTCGAGACCGATGAAATACGAGGACTTGATGACTGAGATCCACTCAGCCTGTGCCACGAACTGCATCTCTCCGGCTTTGTCGTAGTTGAACTGGACCATCGTGAACACGCCGACTGCCAACGTTGCCGCTGCGGTACCGATGGCTACTGCCTTCGATAACGCCTCGTCTGCCTTCGGTATGAAGAGCATGATGAGGACACCGACAAGCGGCAAAAATGTGCCGACTGTCAATACCCAATTGTGGTCGCTGAGGACTTCCATGCTGAGTTGCTCCCTTAGAAGTTAATGATGACGAGTACGAGTGCACCGATGGCGGCAGCGCCGAACAACAATGCACCGTATTGATTGACTTTTCCTGATTGAACGGGTTGCAACGCACCACCAGCATTTTCAGCTGATGTACCTGCTCCGTTCACCGCTCCATCGACCAGTTTTTGGTCGACATTGCGATAGACCCAACCGGCAGTTTTCCTGGTGCTGGTACCAGCACCATTCACAATGCCGTCGAGGACGTTCTGATTGAACCAATAGGCACCACGAGAAATGGGGTGCGCAATGGAACGGACGATGATCTTCTCGTACAAGGTGTCGAGGTAGTACTTGTTTGCGAGGAATGAATACCCAGCGCCAAGAGCCTTGTTGCGCTCTGTGAGACCAACAAGTTTCTTGTTCTTACGGGTGTACAACTGCACACACAGCAACCAGCTGAGAATCATGCCCAAGAACACAATGCCCACCGACATGCCGGCCTTCCACCATTTGAAAGGTGCGTGCTTCAGTTGCGGTGCATAACACACGCCACCAACAGGAGTTTTTGAACCACAGTCTGAATAGTGATGCCCACCGTCTTTACCGGCTTCAGCTTTGCTGTGGCTACCAGAGTCGGCTGCTTCACTATGACCGTCATCAACGGGTTCCTCGGACCCCGCTGCAAGACGAGTTTCACCATGTGCGCCTGCAGGCTTAGCAATGCCTGTCACGCTGACGACTTCTGCACGTGGCTCAACCCACTTCTTCAGATTCTCCCACTTCTCACCAAACGCTGGTGCGTTCAGGAAACCTGAGCCAAGAGCAAGTGTTGCCAAGAGAATGAGCGGCACTGTGATGATGAGGCCTGATTCGCGTGGACCATGCGACCCATGATCGTCGTGTGAATCATGCGCAGCATGTGAGTCATGTGCGTGCGCATCGTGACCATGTGCATCATGACCGTGATCATCGTGTGAAGCGTGAGCGTCATGCTCGTCGTCATGATGTTCACCAGCAGCTGCACCACGTGGCTCACCGAAGAAGGTGAGGTATGTCGCACGTGTCATGTACGCGGCAGTAAGGAATGCGCCGAACAATCCGACGATCATGAAGAAGTTGTAACCCGCATATCCCACGTTGTCGATGATCTCGTCCTTTGAGAAGAAACCAGAGAATGGGAAAACGCCGCACAGCGCAAGAGTGGAAATAATCCATGTGCTGAAAGTGATGGGCATGAACTTACGCAGTCCACCCATGTCCTTCTTCATGTCGAATGAGTGGTGCGATGCACTGTGGCTAATGGAGCCAGCACCGAGGAACAAACATGCCTTAAAGAATGCGTGGGTGAAGATGTGGAACACCGCTGGCAACCAAGCGCCAGCGCCGAGACCCATCATCATGTAGCCCAACTGCGACACCGTTGAGTACGCAAGCACCTTCTTGATGTCGTTTTGAACGAATGCCAATGCAGCGGCAATGACAATCGTGACGCCACCAATCAGAACGATGAAGTTCACGCTGTTGCCGTAAATGTTCATTCCCTCGTAGAACACTGGGTACACACGAGCGACCAAGAAAACACCGGCAACCACCATGGTGGATGAGTGCAAGAGCGAGCTAACCGGTGTTGGACCAGCCATTGCATCTGGCAACCAGGTGTGCAGTGGGAACTGACCCGACTTACCGATGCATGCAATGAACAGAGCGACTGCGCCCACTGTGATTGCTGCACTACTTGGATCTCCCGACAGCGCCCATGCGGACAAGCCGCGGATGCTGAAACCAGAAACACCAAGAGTCTTCTGGGTCCAATCGTTTGCAGCGAAGAACAAGACCGACGTACCAACGAGAAGCCCAATGTCACCGGTACGAGTGGTGAAGAAAGCCTTTAGTGCAGCGCGACTATTTGCACCCTCTTCCCACCAGTGGCCGATGAGCATGAATGAGCACAAGCCCATGAGTTCCCAACCAAGGATGAGCTGAATCATGTTCTCGGCAACGACCATGTTGAGCATGCCCGCAGAGAACAGAGTCAATGACGCAAAGAAGTGCGTGTATCGACGATCTCCGTGGAGATACTCAGTGGAGTAGATCTGCACAAGAGAAGAAATAAAAGCGACAACAACAAGGATCGTGATGGAAAGACCGTCGATGTGCTGGCCGATTCCCAATGAGACACCATCGTTTTGCCACCATGTCCATGACCGAATGATCGGCTTCACATACGTTTCTTCAGAGACGCCATTGACGCGCTGAATCCACTGATAGGCGGCGCCAATTGACATCACCAATGCAGCGAACATCGACACAATGCCGAACTCAGAACCCTTCATCGGCATCTTCTTGCCGAAGAAAATGATCAAGAAGAATGCAACTGCAGGAATGATCGGAATGATGAACGCGTTTTCGAGGAACCAGCCGGACTTCAAGATGACTTCAGCAGCTTCGGTAGATGCAGAGAACATGAGTTAGCCCTTCATCTCTGAGAGATCGTCGAGACCAACGGAACGACGGTTGCGGTACATGAGCAAGACCATTGCAAGACCAACACCGACTTCGGCTGCAGCCACTGCAATGACGTAAAGAGCAAACGTGTGTCCGTCAGGTGTTCCATTGCGTAAAGAGAACGCAAGAAGGTTGATGTTGACGGAGTTCAGGATGAGTTCGATGGACATCAGCACGAGAACTGCGTTCTTGCGAACAATGACGCCATAGACACCGATGCAGAAAAGAACTGCACCAAGCATGAGGAACTGATTGAGCAACATTGTTAGTCCCTCCTCGCGAGCACGATTGCTCCGATAGCTGCAGCGAGCAAGACAAACGACAAGGCCCAGAACGGAAGCAAATAGATTCCAAAGATCTGGTCAGATACTTGCTGCGTTGAGACGAGCGGAGCATCAGCGGACAATTTTTCAGCCTTGAATCCGTCATTCAATGCAATCAGCATTGTTGCCAACAAGAGAACGGCGATGGGAAGACCAATAATTCCGTTCTTGTTGTTGAGATCTTTCTCTGCACCAATTTGTGCACGAGTGAGCATGGTTCCGAAAAGGAACAAGACCATCACTGCGCCGATGTAGACCATGACCTGTGTGACAGCAAGAAATTCTGCGGCAAGCAAAATGTATTGAGCAGCAGCGCCGGCGAGAACCACGACAAGCCACAGTGCTGCATGCACCACGTTCTTTGTCGTGACGACGCGTAACGCACCAATCACCATGATTACTGCGATAATCGCAAAGCCCACGTTCTGGGCAACAAGCACATCTGAAGCGAGCATTATTTTTTGCCCTTCTTCTCTGCGCCTGCTTCAAGTTCTGGAGCTTCAGGCACGGTCTGCATCCACTCGCCGAGCTTGGCCTTGTCATGCAAGAGATCGGCAATACGTGGTTCGGAGTATTCGTATTCAGGACTCCAGAAGAGCGCATCAAACGGACACACTTCTACGCAGATACCGCAGTACATGCACAATGCGTAGTCAATGTCGAAACGATCAAGCTTGTTGACTTTGCGTGGTGCACCACCAGCACGACGAGGTGGTGCAAGCTCCTTGTGACCCTCGATGTAGATACACCAGTCGGGACATGAGCGAGCGCACAACATGCAAGATGTGCAGTTGTCTTCATGAAGTGCAATGACTCCACGTGCACGAATTGGAGGTGTTTCCTTTTCGTGTGGGTACTGAACTGTGTCCGCACCATTTTTTGCAGTCGCCAAGAGAGTGGCGAATGTGACGCCAAGACCCTTGAACATGCCCGGAACTTTTGGCTTAGCCATCAGAAAGCCACCTTCAGAACAGCAGTCAACATGATGTTGACTAGCGAAATTGGAATCAGAACTTTCCATGCGAAACGCTGCAACTGATCCTCACGCAAACGCGGAGAAGAGAAGCGAATCCACATAATGAAGAAAACAAGGGCCATCATCTTGGCGAACAAAATGAGCGGTCCAGCAAAATTCATCCAGTTGTCAACACTGTCGATGGTGGTCCAGCCGAACCAAGCGAAAGGCACTCCCCAACCACCAAGGAAGAGAATCGATGCGATCATCGCGAAGACACCTGCTGTTGCAAACTCACCAATGAAGAAGATCAGGAAACGGAAACCCGAATACTCCGTCATGTATCCAGACACAAGTTCGGATTCCGCAATGGGCATGTCGAACGGAGTTTGTGAAAGCTCTGCCTGCACAGAAATCATGAAAATGATGAAGGCAACAAACTGCGTCAGAACGTACGGATTGCCAATGCCATCCCAGCCGAACATTGAACCCGTGTTTTGAGCAACAACAATCTGCTGCAAGTTCATGGTGCCTGCCTGAATGACAACACCAATCACTGCAAGAACCATCGGCAACTCGTACGCAACAAGCTGACCTGCAGCGCGCAAACCACCAAGCAACGAGTACTTGTTGGCACTTGCCCAGCCGGCGATGAGGATTCCCAAGACTGATATCGACGACACAGCAAGTGCGTAGAAGATTCCAGTCTCAAAATCGGTGAAGAGTGCATCGGGACCAAATGGCACGACAACAACAAGCAAGAAAGTGCTTGCCAAAACAATCAGCGGTGCCATTTTGAAAATACGTGCTTCAGGCTGAGCATTCGCAGGAACGATGTCTTCCTTCTGCAGCCACTTGCCCACTTCGGCAAACAACTGCATCGAGCCATACGGACCAGCTTCCATTGGTCCGAGACGTGACTGCATGAACGACAACATCTTGAAAAGGAACAGGTACACCACGGTGCCCGCAGGGAGCAACACGGCAACGAGTCCACCAAGGACGCGGAAGATTGACTGCAGCCAATACGGCAAGTCAGAAGCAAAAAGGACAGCGTTCATCAGCGATCAATGTCTCCGAGAATGAAGTACAAAGACGCAAGGATGGTGATGATGTCGGGGACATACACACCTTTGAGAAGCCAAGGAACAATTGAGATGTTGTTGAACGATGCGCTGCGAATCTTCACACGGAATGGACCTTGGTCGCCTTGAGAGACAACGTAGTAACCCATTTCGCCAAGTGGGTTCTCGGTTGAGACCCATGCTTCGCCTTCAGGAACCTTGATGATCTTGGGAACCTTGGCCATCACTGGACCAGCAGGAATCGTGTCGAGAAGTTGATCAACAATCTTTGTTGACTCACGCACTTCTTGCAGACGAACCCAGCAACGTGCGAACGAGTCGCCATCTGGGTGTGTGATGACTTTGAAATCTGTCTTGTTCCAAGCCATCGGGATGTCTTGGTCACGACGAAGGTCCCAGTCAACTCCACTTGCACGAAGGTTCGCACCCGACAAGCCGTATGACAATGCGACGTCTTTCGGAATCACACCAATGCCACGCGTACGTGATTGGAAGATTTCGTTTCCGAACAAAAGGTCTTCAATCTGATCGCAGAAGGTACGCAACTTCTTCATGACGATTCGTGTCTCGTCGATGAAGCCAGCAGGCAAGTCATCTTTCAATCCACCGATGCGGTCGAAGTTCGGGTGGAAGCGTCCACCGGTTGCACCCTCAATCAGGTTCAACACATATTCACGGTCGCGGAATGCGAAGAAGACTGGAGTGATTGCGCCCAACTGCACACCGAGGTCACCAAGGAACAATGAAACGTTCGCGATGCGAGACAACTCGAACAAGATGGTGCGAATGTGCTGCGCGCGCGATGGTGCTTCCACGCCCATCAACTTTTCAGCAGCGAGAATGAAAGGAACTTCGTTAGCGAAAGAACCCAACCAGTCGATGCGGTTCACCAATGCAGTGACCTGAGGGAACGTACGGACTTCTGTGAGCTTTTCGTATCCACGGTGCATGTAGCCAGCAGATGGTTCAGCCCACACCACTTGTTCACCATCAAGGCGAGCAATGATGCGCAGTGTTCCGTGCGTTGCAGGGTGCTGCGGTCCGATGTTGAGGGTCATGCCCTCTGTTTCAAGTTCAACGTTGACTCGTGCATCGGCAGCCTGGGATGCGATGTATGCGAGTTGTTGACGGTCGCCAAGCATGGTCATGATGCTTCGCCTTCCTCTTCGTCGTCGCCGGGCAATGGTTCAACATCAACGATGCCTGGCCATGGCTTCACGATGCGTGCAAGCAACGGGAAGTCCTTGCGCATCGGATGTCCTTCAAAATCTGTTGGGAGATACATGTTGCGAAGATCTGGATGGCCGTTAAAGCCGATACCAAACATTTCGTGAGCTTCGCGCTCATGCCAGTTTGCTCCGGCGAAAACGCTGGACCAGGAATCAACTGCCATTACGTCATCGGCGACATCAACCTTGATGTTGATTCCGATTGTTGTGAAGGGCTGCACCAAACGAGCAATCACTTGGAAGCGAGTATCGCCACCGGTGTAGCCCTGCTTGATTGTGGAATCTCGCTCGCCTGATGGACCAGATGCATCATCTTCGCTCTTGCCGAACGGTGATGGAAGCCAGTCAATGGCGGAGACATAACCGAAGTAGGTGTAACCCAAGGCCTTCAATTTTTCTGCTGTTGCACGCCATGTCTCTGCGGTCACGCGGATCCACATGTCATCGTTTGGCTTCAACAGCGAATCGACAACGCCAGCACCGAGTGCTTCAAGAATGCGCGCAAGTTCTGCTTCGCGCACTGTGTCGCGAGGTGCCTCAGTTGGGGTATCAGTTGTGGACGACAACGGGAACACCACCCTTCTCAGCTGATTCGCCATCGACGATGTTCATTGACTTGGTGCCTTCACCGCGCCAACGTGCGCCCATGTCTTCGTTCTTGATGCGTTGTTGCAGCAACACGATTCCTTCAAGCAACGCTTCAGGACGTGGTGGGCAACCAGGGACATACACATCAACAGGAATGATTTGATCGACGCCCTTGGTGACCGAATAGCTGTCCCAATATGGACCGCCGCAGTTTGCGCAGCTTCCCATTGAGATCACGTACTTCGGTTCTGGCATCTGCTCGTACAAGCGCTTGATAGCTGGTGCCATCTTGTCGGTGACAGTTCCGGAGATAACAACAAGGTCCGCTTGGCGTGGTGATGCAGGAAGAGGAATCACTCCGAGACGCATGACGTCATAGCGAGGTGAACCGAATGCAGCACCCATTTCGATGGCGCAGCATGCGAGTCCCCACTGGTACACCCACAATGAATATGAGCGACCCATATTGAAGAGTGATGTGAGTGGCTTTGGAAGCCGACCGCGATCAACAAGTCCCATAATCGATGAACCTTTTCCCTAGACCCAGCGCAGGACGCCCTTGCGCCATGCGTAAACAAGACCAAGAAGAAGAATGCCGACGAAGACACCCATTTCTACAAGTCCGAATACGGCATAACGCTCGAGTTGAGTAGCCCACGGGAAGATGAACACTGCTTCAACGTCAAAGATGACGAAGAGAAGTGCGAAGACGTAATAACGAATCTGACTTTGCGACCAACCATCACCGACGGGATCCACACCACTTTCGTAGGTGAGCAACTTTTCTCGGGAGGGCTTATTGGGGCGAATTAGCGCGGAGATACCCAGCAATAATCCGGCGACCAAAAACGCGGCAAGCCCGAACCACACAACTGTGAGATAGGACCGTAGAAACTCAGACACAGCCTTTGAAACTACTACGGAGCCCTATTCAGACCCCAACTTCACAAGGGATTCAGCCTTGTGGCATGTGCCCTTGTGCGATGGTGGAGAGGAACCAGTCGACCAGTGCCTCACATCGATCTTCAGAATCTGCCACCTGAAGCCGAGTCGTCGATAAGAGGTCCTCGGCATCAATTCCCTGACCCACGAGTTCTTCCACCCCATCGTCTGATGACCACATCTTGACGATGGTTTCGGTGGCTTCAGGGTGAAATTGCAGCCCCAAGGCTCTCCCACAGACAAAAGCTTGGGGACCGGCGGGAGACTGAGCCAGAGCCGTTGCCCCAGAAGGAACACTGAAGCTGTCGTAGTGCCACTGCATCCAGGGGCCATCGAAGAGGACTTTGGGGGCAATTTGTGCTGTTTCGGGCACATTTTCGACCGAAAACCACCCAATTTCCGTACTTTGTGCCTTTGTGACCACTCCACCGAGGGCACGAGATAGCTGCTGGCCCCCGAAACAGACCCCCAGAACCGGGATATCCCTGGCCATTGCCTCCTGCATCAGCAACTGCTCCGCCAGAACCGGCTCGGCCACATGGTCCCAATAGGTGCTCCACCCCGACCCCAGAGCCACGACCAGGTCAAAACCATCCAGAGAAGGCCAGTCTGCATGCTGCTCTCGGAGGAAGTCAGTGAGGGCATAGCCGCGACGGCGCAAGGAACGACCCACGAAACCGGGGTCAGCTTCATTCATATTCGCGACGAGCGCTACACGCATGACCACTACGGTAGTGACGCATGCCCGTGTTCCCTATTGACCCCTCTGACATCCTTGCTGCTCGCAAGGCAGGAGCCGGCGTTGTGAAGCGAACACCAGTGACCGAATCACTTTCTCTCACGGAACGTTTTGGTGGCAATGTCGTTCTCAAGGCAGAGAACCTTCAGCGAACGGGCTCCTTCAAAATTCGCGGAGCAATGAACAAACTGGCGTCACTCGGCGATGCTGCAAAGAACGGCGTTGTTGCAGGAAGTGCTGGCAACCACGCGCAAGCTCTTGCCTTTGCCGCAAAGCACTACGGCGTACCGTGCCAGATTTTTGTTCCTACTGGTGCGTCGTTGTCAAAGATGAAATCAGTGTTGTCCTATGGCGCAACATTGACTGAAGGTGGCGACACATTGTCTGATGCAGTTGCAGCAGCACAAGAGCACGCGGACAAAACCGGCATGATTCTTTGTCATCCTTTTGATGATCCGATTGTTGTTGCTGGTCAAGCAACTCTTGGTCTTGAACTTGTGGAAGATATCCCCGACCTTGCAACGGTGATTGTTCCACTTGGTGGTGGTGGACTCACTGGTGGAGTCGCGATTGCAGTGAAACAAGCAATGCCTCACGTACGCATCATTGGCGTACAAGTTCGTGCATGTGCGCCGTATGCAGGCGATCATCCAGCAGACGGACCCATTGTCACACTTGCTGACGGTATTGCTGTGAAAACACCAGGCGACTTCACGCGACCCATCATTGAACAATTCGTTGATGAAATTGTTGTTGTCGAAGAAGACCTTGTTGCCGATGCGATGGTGATGTTGATGGATCGCAGCAAGTTGTATGTCGAAGGTGGCGGCGCAGTTGGTGTGTCCGCACTGCTGAGTGGCCAGGTTGTTCCTTCAGCGACTGGAACAACCTGTGTTGTTCTCTCTGGTGGCAATGTTGACCTAGGCCTCGTTCCTAACCTCATCCGACGAAACGAAACACAAGCTGGACGACGCCTGATTCTGTTTGTTCGTATCTCTGATCGGCCCGGTGGACTTGCGCGACTTCTCACATTGTTCGCAGGTGCTGGCGCCAATTTGATTGAAGTGGAGCATGTTCGTGAAGGCATCTCACTTCATGTTCGTGAGACCGGAGTACAAGTTGTTCTCGAAGTTCGCGGACGTGAGCATGCCGACAGTGTGATCTCTATGGCACGCCAAAACGACTACGTGGTTGACGAAGTCATCTCACGATGAATCCACCACTGATTGCGATACCTGGACGGCGTTCTGATGAAGCCAAGGGCCACCGCACACCAGTTGTCAGTGGAGGTCGACTGTATGCCGATGCAGTGCAACGCGCAGGTGGACTTCCTGTTGTCATTCCGCCCACTGATGACGTAGATCTCATTCGTGCCACTGTTGAACGGTGCGACGGAATGGTCCTCTTGGGCGGCGGTGATGTGAGCCCTTCTCAGTACGGCCGCGAAATCAACGCTCGTTTGTTCGGTGTCGATGAATTCATTGACGACTTTGAGATTGCAGCAGTGCAACACGCAGTGTCCTTAGATATGCCTGTTCTTGCAATCTGTCGTGGGCATCAGATACTCAATGTTGCGTTGGGTGGAACACTCATTCAGCATCTTGAGAACTATGAAGTGCACCGCGACACAATGCATGATGTGCAACTGACCCAAGGATCGCTTGTCGCTGAAGCAATGGGCACAACTCATCCCATGACCCACTCATTTCACCATCAAGCGATTGAAACAGTTGCGCCGTCGTTGACAGTGGTTGGCCACTACAGCGACGGAACAGTGGAAGCGGTGCAACACGCCACAGCGACATGGGTCATCGGTGTGCAGTGGCACCCGGAAGACACCGCGGAAGAAGACCCTGCAAACCAGGGACTCTTTAACGCGTTAATACAACGCGCAGCTCGGCGTTAATCAAAGAGGCGCGAAGCGCACAAGTTCGATTGCATCAAGCAAGATGCTGGGGAAGAACCCAATCACGAGCGTGAAGGCTACGGAGATCCCGATCACAACACTGACAACTGTTGGAATCTCGAGAGGTTCCTGTGTCTCTGGTTCTTCCATCCACATGCTGACAACAATGCGCAAGTAGAGGAAGGCGCCAATGACGGCACCCACCATTGCAGCGATACTGATGCCGTAGGAATCGACTTCAACAGCAGCCTTGATGACGCCAAACTTGGCGACAAATCCGGAGGTGAACGGCACGCCCGCTTGTGCAAACAGCAGTGTGCTGAATGCCAATGCAAGAGCGGGACGACGCTTTGCGAGACCCTTAAACGCATCGAGTGTCGTTGCTGTGTCGTTCTTGCCTGCCACTGCAATCAAGATTGCAAATGAGCCCATGACCATCATTGTGTAGATCGCCAAATATGTTGCGGAAGCCGCAAGACCATTGCCTTCCATATGCGCAGCAGCTTCGACTCCAACAAGGATGAAACCAGCGTGGCTAATCGATGAGTACGCAAGCATGCGCTTGACGTTGGTTTGCACCACTGCCATCGTCGAACCAACAAAGATGCTGAGAACGGCAAGAACCCAGATCACTGGACGCCAATCATCAACACGTGACTCGAGTCCGACAATAAAGATTCGCAGTAACGCTGCAAAAGCAGCAACCTTGGCAGCAGATGCCATATATGACGTCACTGACGTGGGTGCACCTTCGTACACATCAGGGGTCCAGATCTGGAAGGGGGCTGCAGAGACTTTGAAGCCAAGGCCCACCAGCATGAGGCCGATTCCCACCAGCAACATTGCATCCGAACCACCCACAGCAATTCGTTCTGTCAATGCTTCAGCAATGCCATTGATGTTCGTCGAAGCAGTTGCGCCATAGACAAGGGCAACGCCGTACAACAGGAATGCTGATGCAAAGCCACCAAGAATGAAGTACTTGAGACCCGACTCTTGGCTTTCCTCGCGGCGGCGATCGCTTGCAGCCATCAGATACAACGAGAGGCTCAGAATTTCCAAGCCAAGGAACAAAACAATCAGGTCATTTGCTGAGCCCATCACGACTGCGCCAATTGCAGAAGTCAGGAGCAACGCATAGTTCTCCAATGGATCGCCATTTGCATCATCATGATGCGCTGATGCGAGAAGTGCACCGAGAGCAACCGCAACCGTGATGATGATGGTGATCAGTACAGAGAAACGATCGATCGAAATCGCATCAGCAACAATGGAGTACCCCTTGCGGTAGTACAGATTGTTCCATTGCACGCACGCAGCGGTTCCGGCGGCAAGCGCGGTGACAATTGTGAGAGTAGGTGTCGCTACTCGAGGCCAGCGGGGAACAAGTGTTCCCAACAAAAGAAGAAGACAAGTACCACCCAGGAGAATGAGAAGTGGGGTTAACGCACCCCATGCGATCTCAGGAGCCGTCATTGTTGCTGCGAGAACCATTACTCGCCTCCCTCATGTGCAGTATCGGTTGCAGGCGAATGTCCGCCCTTATGCACCGGGGCCTTGTAGTCAGAGTGCAATTCCACATGCTTGACCAGCTTGTCGACACTGGGTTCAATGCGATTCAACATTGGCTTGGGGAAGAGACCTGTGAACACGATGAGTCCGATGAACACCATCAACAACGAGCCCTCACGAAGTGTGAGTTCCTTGAACGTTGAATTGGCTTCATCTGGCTCGCCATGGAAGACACGTTGGTATGCCCACAACAGATACAGAGCAGCCAAGATGACACCCGTTGCGGCGATGATTGTCCACCACCGCGCAGTTTCAAATGAACCGATGAGGATGAGGAATTCGCCAACGAATCCATTGAGTCCAGGGACTCCGACGGATGACAGCATCACGACCATAAATGCGGCAGCAAAGATGGGAGCAACCGACTGAATGCCCTTGAGTTCCGCGATGACTCGCGTATGGCGACGTTCGTAAATCATTCCGACCAAGAGGAACAACGCACCGGTGGAGACACCGTGGTTAATCATCTGCATCACACTTCCGGTGAGTGACTGCGACGTGATGGCGAACGTACCCAGAACAATGAAGCCCAAGTGAGCAACCGATGAATACGCAACTAGACGCTTGAGGTCCGTCTGCATAGTTGCTGCAATCGCACCATAGATAATGCCGATAGTCGCAAGCGTGAGAATGACCGGCTTTGCCCAGACGGCAGCTGCGGGGAACAAATAGAGCCCAAAGCGGAGGAACCCGTATGTTCCCATTTTCAACAGCACGCCAGCAAGGATGATGGAACCACCTGTTGGAGCCTGAGTGTGTGCATCCGGCAACCAGGTGTGTAGCGGGAAGATTGGAACCTTCACCGCGAAAGCAATGGCGAATGACAGGAACAACCATCGAGCTGTGTTGGTTCCAAAAGTTGCTTCTTCTGCAATCTTCACAAGATCAAAGGTGATGTATCCGAGGTCTCGCTGGGCCAGCACTGCAGTTGCAATGATGCCGACCAGCATGAATGCGGAGCCAAACATTGTGTACAGGAAGAACTTCGTCGCTGCATAGATGCGCTTGTCGTAGCCCCATCCACCAATGAGGAAGTACATCGGAACAAGAACAATCTCGAAGAAGATGAAGAACAGGAACAAGTCAAGACTGAGGAAACTTCCCATCACTCCAGCTTCAAGAAGCAGTATCCATCCGAGGTAGCGCTTTTCATCGTGGTGCGGATCCACACCAACAATGACGAGTGGGAAAAGGATGCCGGTCAGAACGACGAGGAAGAGGGAAATACCGTCAACACCGAGGTGCCACGAGATACCCCATGCACGAATCCATTCGTGTTGAGAAACGAACTGAAACCCAGCCTCATGTGAGTCAAATTTGGCCAACATCCACAATGACATTGCGCCAGTACCTGCACTGACGATGAGCGCAGTGAACTTCACATACTCAGGCCGACGATTGGACAACAACGTCACGAGGACGGCACCCAGAAGTGGAACAAGAATCAATGCGGAAAGGATCGGGAATGCAACAGCAGTTTTCTCCGTTGCTGCTCCAGCACTTTGTATAAGCGTTGACAACATCAGAGGACTCCCCTCAAGAGGAACCATGCAAGCACAAGGACTGCACCGAGCCCGATGATTGCGGCATACGAACGAACGAGGCCATTTTGTACTTTGCGCAAGAGACCACTTGCTGCACGTACTTCAGTACCAACCCCGACAACTGCGCCATCGACGATGTGAGCATCAAAGGCCGCGACTGCATCAAACGCTCTGCGACCTGGGCCACCGACGAATGCAGAAACGCTTGAGTCATATCGCCATGCATCGGCAAGAACCTGCGGCTCAATTGCCTTGAACTTGCCTTTGGCGTAGACCGCGATGCTTGCAGCAATACCCGCAGATGCAATGAGAACTGCAAGACCAAGGAGCAGCCACTTGTTGTCGTAGGCCCATGTGCCCTTGATGTTTGCTTCAGAGTGATGCACAACGGGCTCGAGCCAATGCTCAAGCCAATGTGTTTCTTTCGAGAATGGCAACTGCATAACACCGCCGGTGATGGCGAGTCCGGACAGAATCACCAAAGGTGCAGTCATTGTCCACGGGCTCTCATGCGGAGTGTGATCTCCGTGAGCACCGTTCTCTTCAGCATGATCGTGCCAGCGAGCTTCACCAAAGAACACCATGATGACTTGACGTGTCATGTAGAACGCTGTGAGGAGTGCAGCTAAGACTCCGATGAAGTAGAGGAAACGGTTATTGGCGAATGCATAGAGAAGAATCTCGTCCTTCGACCAGAAACCGGAGAATGGCGGAACACCCGCGATTGCAAGCCAACCGATAATGAAGGTGATTGCCGTAATCGGCATGACCTTGCGCAATGCACCCATTCGACGCATGTCTTGTTCATGATGCATTCCGTGAATCACGGAACCAGAGCCCATGAACAACAGTGCCTTGAAGAATGCGTGGGTCACCATGTGGAAGATGGCAGCAACGTACGCGCCAGAGCCAATAGCGAGGAACATGAATCCCAATTGCGACACCGTCGAGTACGCAAGGACTTTCTTAATGTCCGTTTGCGCGACAGCAATCGTTGCCGCAAACAGAGCTGTCAAAGCACCGACCGTTGCAATGACATCGCTCGACCATGGGTACGCCGCATGAAGAACTGGAGCCATGCGAGTGAGCAAGAAGACACCTGATGTCACCATCGTTGCTGCGTGAATTAACGCAGACACTGGCGTCGGACCTTCCATCGCGTCAGGCAACCAAATAAACAAAGGCAACTGAGCGCTCTTACCGCAGGCGCCAACGAACAACATCATGGCGATGCCGGTTGCGGTAACCGCTGCAAGGCTTCCACTCTCTGCTGCGTGGTTAATGCCCTCGTAGGACAACGTGCCCACCGCAGCGAAAGCCAAGAACATTGCGACAAGCATTCCCCAGTCACCAACACGGTTTGTGACGAAAGCTTTCTTTCCCGCTGTTGCTGCGGAGTCGCGTGTGTGCCAGAACGAAATAAGGAAATAGGAGCAAGCTCCCACGCCTTCCCAACCAAGGAATGTCACCAACAGGTTCTCACCCAGCACCAACATCAACATGGAGAAGATGAACAGGTTCAGGTACATGAAGAACTTGGGGAACTTTGCATCACCGTGCATGTACCCGATGGCGTACAAGTGAATCAGCGCACCAATTCCAGTAACGAAGAGAGCCATCGTGATGCTGAGAGGGTCAGCGAGCAATGCCATATCTACTTGAAGACCACCAACAGGGATCCACGAGAACAGCGTGACAACGTGCTTGCGCTCTTCAGATGGAAGCGACAAGAGCTCGAAATAGATGCCGGCAACGACGACGAACGATGAAGCGGTCATGACCGTGGCAAGCACACCAGCGAACGGGTCACCTAACTTTCGGCCGAAAAGAAGGATGAGAAGAAAACCGGTGAGCGGCAGAGCAGGAATGAGCCAGACGAGATCCAACATGATGATTGTTATCCCTTCAAAGCCGAAAGATCATCGGCAGTGATGCCGTTACGACGACGCATGATTGCAACGATGATGCCTAAGCCCACGACGACTTCTGCTGCGGCAACAACCATGACAAAAACAACCACGACTTGACCATTGATATTGGAAAGTGCTGTCGCCAATGTGACGAAGGTGAGGTTGACGGCATTCAACATCAGTTCAATGCACATAAACATCACGAGTGGATTGCGACGGACCATGACGCCAAAGGCGCCAATGCCGAACAAAACAGCAGCGAGGATGAGATACCAACTGCTCGTGGGTTGGATAACCGACAACATGGTGCTCACTTCCCTGCCCCACCAGACTTCACTCGCCTGGCCATCAAAACCGTGCCAATAACGGCAACAAGCAACAACACTGACGTGAGTTCGAAGGCAAACACATTGTTGCCGAAGATTTCACGGGCTACTTGACGAATGTTCGCGTCAGGACTTCCCAACGTTGTCTCGTCAAGACCACCAACCTTGCGACCAAGAAGATCTCGTGATGTAACGACAGCTGCGATCACAATGCCTATGACTCCGGCACTAACGATCAGAGCCAACGGACGTTGCACTGTGATTGGCTCGATATTGACATCTTCAGTTCGGTCGACGCCTAACAGCATGATGACGAAGAGAAACAGAACGACGATTGCGCCGGCATAGACAATGACCTGAACGGCAGCAAGAAATTGTGCATCGTGGGACACGAACATCACAGCGATACCAAACAATGTGAGCACGAGACTCAGAGCTGCATGCACAGGGTTAGACCGAGTGATGACACCAAGTGCTCCACCCAAAACCATGGCAGCGGCAACGACGAATACGAACAGTTCCATTAGTGACTGCCTCCGTCGGACTGATCACGGACTTCCTGAACTGGTTCTGGCTTGCGTACGCCGTATCCCAACTCACCGCTCCAGGAGACAACGCCTTCGAAGGTTGCGTCACCTGCAGGTGCTGTTGCACGCATCCAACCTGACGTGTTCTGGTCTTCACCTGGACGCCAGTCTTCCCACGGCAGATGCTGCGGCATGCCATCATCGCCAACAAGCAATTCATCCTTGGTGTAAATCGCATCACGACGATTCAGGAAAGAAAACTCAAACAACTTTGTTTCTGTGATTGCTTCTGTCGGGCATGCTTCCACGCACATGTCGCAGTGGATGCAACGCAAGTAATTGATCTCGTAGATGAAACCGAAACGCTCACCAGGTGATGTTGGATTGTCCGGATCATTATCTGCTCCGCGCACATAGATGCATTTCGCAGGACACACACCAGCACATAGCTCACAGCCAATGCACTTTTCCATGCCGTCTTCATAACGATTGAGAACATGACGACCATGCAAGCGCTCTGGCTTGTCAATCTTTTCGTCCTTGGTATCGCGATTCTTTTTACGGAAAACACGACCGCCTGAGTACTCAGTTGTCACCTTATTCTTTGCGCCGTGTTGGCGCATGGTGACGAGGAATCCGCCGAAGTAACCCATTAGAAGCTTGCTCCGTCCTTCTCACGGTTGGCACGACTGACCTTGTAGGCCAGTTGCAACAACACGTATCCGACAATGAGAACAATCGCTGTGGAGAGAGTGACGACCGCCTGATCCCATCCGGCATCGCGACCCACGCGCTGTGCGGCCAGCAACATAAACCATCCGAGAGATGCGGGGATCAAGATGCGCCAACCGAGATCCATGAGTTGGTCGTAGCGGAATCGAGGAAGTGTCGCGCGGAACCACACATAGATGTAGAGGAAGACCAACACCTTGAGGAGCAACCACACGGTTCCTTCCAAAGCATTCGGAAGAAGTGGAATATCAAGTGTGGTGTTACCGATTGAAATTGGCTGAGGGCCACCGAAGAACAACGTGACAATCAATGCCGACATCGTGATGGTGTTCATGAACTCGGCAAGGAAGAAGAGCGCAAAACGAATTGAGGAGTATTCAGTATTGAATCCACCTACAAGTTCTTGTTCCGCTTCCACCAAGTCAAACGGAGGTCGGTTCAGTTCTGCCGTGGCGGCAATCATGAAGATAAAGAAGGGTACGAAACCGGTTGCGACGATGTTCCAGTTGCCCACGGATGACTGCAGATCCACAATGCCTGCGGTGGACAATGTGCCTGAAACGAGAAGCACTGCTGCAAGTGAGAGACCAAGTGCTGCTTCATACGACACCATCTGTGCCGAGGCACGGACCGAACCCAGCAATGGATACTTCGAACCACTTGACCAGCCCGCAAGCATGATGCCGTACACAGCAATAGCTGAAATTGCGAGAGCAAAAAGAACGCCCACCGGTGGATCTGCCAGTTGCAAACGAGTCTCATGTCCGAACAAAGTGACAATGCCACCCTTGCCATCGCGGAAGTCTCCGCCCAACGGAATGATCGCAAACGCCAAGAACGCCGGCGCGAGCACAAGGTAAGGAGCAAGGCGGAAAACCAGTCGATCAGCCCGTTCAGGAATCAAGTCTTCTTTGAAGAAAAGCTTTGTTCCGTCTGCCAATGTCTGCAGCAAGCCCCATGGACCAGCTTTGTTTGGTCCGACACGGTTCTGCATTCCTGCAATGACTTTGCGTTCAAACCACACCATCAACATCGTGGCAACAAGACCAACAACGAAGACGACAAGAACTTTGATCAGAACGATGAAAAGCGGTGTCCAGAAAAGGCCACCCTCTAAGAGAGGATCAACTGCGAGAAGTGATGACATCACATCGACTCAATTCTCACGTCAACCACTGAGTCTCCGTGACGAATCAACTCACGAACATCTGCACCTGGCTGATTGAAAGGAATAATCGCTGTACCGCGGGGAACCTTCTCGTTTGACTGAACTGGCAACACGATGCTGCTGTGCGCGTTGGAGACGCGAACATTGGCGCCAACGGCTGCGCCCACTCGTTCAAGGTCAAGTGGATGAATCGTGATGTTCACGCCTGTTGCCAAATTGGCAAGCGCAGGACTGGTAATTGTTCCCACCGCACGGTCATAGAGCTTGCGACTGACATCAACACGGAACTCGTACGAGTTACGCGGTGTGATGGTTGGTGCAGCAAATGACGTCCGAGTTGGTGTGGGCACCGATACGACAACACCGTCGCGCTTCACGGCAACTGAAGTTGTCGTTGCACCAAAGCCAGGAACTTTTTTGCCCATCAACTTTTGTACATCAGCAAGCGTGGTGACGTTGCTGTCATGACCGAGCATGAGACCAAGCTCAGCTGCAATCATCCAGTCGGCACGTGAAGTACCGCGAGGAGTGATCTTCTGAACGACATTCGTGACGCGACCTTCAAGGTTCATCGTGGTGCCGTCTTTTTCACCGTATGCAGCAGCAGGCAAAACAATGTCGGCGTGTGCTGCAGATTGTGTGAGGAACGTATCGATGGCAACAACAAACTTGGCTCCGGCGATACCACGACGTGCAAGATCTGCGTCTGCAATGTCATTCATCGGATCAGCACCCAAGAGAATGAGGCACTCAACTTGACCGCGTGCTGATGCTTCAAGAATTGCAGCTGCATCTTTGCCGCTTTGTGGCGCAAGGCCGAGCGACAATGCACCGCGAACGTTGCCGCGACGAAGAACAGGAAGAACTGAGGCGTTTGGTACTCCGGCAAGAACTGCGTCAACTGCAGCCATTGTGTGTGATGCATCTTCGGCAAGGTTTGCGCGACCTGCAACAACAACCACCGGACCAGAAGCCAACTGTGCTGCAATTGCAGAATCAGCAAGCAACTGCTGAACTGCGATCACTGATGTGCCTGATTCGGCACGCACAGAACGCCATGCGTGCTTCGTGAGGCCAGTCTCGCGAGCGGAGATTTCAATGATGCGAATCTTCTTCTTTTCTGCAGCATCGCGGAGACGAATATGAAGAACGGGAAGTTCTTCCTTCATGTCAGGAGCCAACAAAATGACAGTTCCCGCTGAACATGCAGCGTCAATCGTTGCCTGCGGGTAACTGAAGATTGATGCAGGCAAACCGTCATCGAGCTGTGCATCGCGCATGGTGATACCTAAGGCATCAGCCAACTGTGCCCACATGAACGCGTCTTCGTTTGTGCCACGTGCGCCACCAAGAATCGCAATGGAACCTGGTGTTGCGTGACGAATCGTGCGTGCGATGGTGTCGAGTGCTGCAGACCAAGTGGTCGTGGCGTATGAGTCGCCTGACTTCGTCTGAGGATTCTCTAAACGATCTTCCGAGTTCACTGACTGGAAGTTGAAACGGCCACGGTCACACAACCATCCCCAGTTCACTGGGTCACTGTCAACACCTTGGTAGCGGAGCAGTTCATCGCGGCTGGACTGCACCACTGTGCGACAACCGACGGAACATGTCGTGCATGTGCTCTCACGTTGTTCAAGGTCCCAAGGGCGAGCCTTGAAACGATATGGCTCAGCAGTGAGCGCACCCACTGGGCAAATCTGCACAACGTTTCCACTGAAGTACGAAGCAAATGGTTCGTCAGGGAAGGTCATGACTTGTGTGTTGTTTCCACGCTGCGTGAAGCTGATCAGCGGGTCGCCAGCAACTTCGTCAGCAAAACGTGTGCAGCGATCACACAAGATGCAACGTTCACGGTCGAGGAACACCAATTCGCTAATTGCAATTGGCTTCTCGTAATGGCGCTTCTCTTCAACGAAGCGACTTTCACCAGCACCATGGCTGAATGCCTGATCTTGCAACGGACATTCGCCACCCTTGTCACACACGGGACAGTCGAGTGGGTGGTTGGCAAGAAGCAGTTCGATGATGCCCTCTTGAGCGCGCTTTACCTGAGGAGTGTCCGTACGAACAATCTGGCCCTCGGCCACTGGTGTCATACAGCTCACCACCATCATCGGACCGCGTGGTCCTTCGACTTCAACGAGACATTGACGGCACATGCCGACAGGGCTCATGCGTGGGTGATAACAGAAACGTGGAATGAATTCATCGGCGCGGTCAGCGGCGGCAATGATGAGCTCGCCCTTTTGAGCCTCAACGGTGCGACCGTTGATCGTGATGCTGACTGCGTTGGGATCCTTTTCAGGCATCTCTGAAGATTCAGTGTTCGTATCGATAGTTGTCATTAGGACACCGCCGTCACAGGAATGAGAGTGCGCTTTGTTACGCGAGCTTCGAACTCATCACGGAACAGCGTGAGTGCAGAGTGCACTGGCGCGTACGCGGATGGTCCAACGAAACAGATCGTGTTCATGCGATATGGGAATGGCACGGCTGCAATACCGAGCTTCTCATTTGATGCATGTGGGAAAGCGCCTGGGCAGATTGACTCGCCCACTTCCATGAGTTGATCAAGATCAGCGTCTGTTCCCTTGCCGTCGACAACACGAGACAAGATGCGCTCGAGCCACGTGCCGCCTTCGCGACATGGTGTGCACTTTCCACATGATTCGTGCGCGTAGAAACGCGTGAGCGTCAACGCAGCGCGAGGAATGTCAGTGGTGGAATCCATCACCATGATGGCGCCCGAACCAAGCATTGAACCTGCAGGTCCTACTTGGCTTGCTTCGAACGGAAGATCCAACTGATCGGGTGTGAACCACGGAGCGGATCCGCCACCGGGAACAAATGCCTTGAGTTCGTTGCCATTGCGAATGCCTTGGCAGAACTCTTCGCCGTACAACAAGTCACGGAATGTGGTGATGCCGTTGATGATTTCGTACACACCAGGACGCTGTACGTGACCAGAAACTGCAACCATGCGAGTACCAGGAGATGTTGCTGTACCAATCGCTGTGTATGCAGCTGCACCGTTACGCAACAACCAAGGAAGGTTGGCCAATGTTTCAACGTTGTTCACGATTGTTGGCTGACCATACAAACCAATGGCTGCTGGGAAATACGGAGGCTTCAAACGTGGCATACCGCGGTTGCCTTCGAGACTTTCGATCAGCGCTGTTTCTTCTCCGACGACATACGCGCCTGCACCCCAGTGCAAAACGATGTCGACAGAGAACTTCGAACCAAGAATGTTCTTGCCCACGTATCCGGCTGCGTATGCCTCATTGAGTGCTTCGGCAACTCGCTCTTGCGCAAGTGCCATCTCACCGCGGATGTACAAGAAACACTGGGAAAGTCCAGCTGCGTAACAAGCGATGAGACAACCCTCAATGAGTTGGTGCGGATCGCGTTCCATGAGCAAGCGATCTTTGTAAGTGCCTGGCTCTGATTCATCACCGTTGACAACCAAGTAACGCGGCCAGACACCTTGTGGTGTGAGTCCCCATTTGTTGCCAGCAGGGAAACCTGCTCCACCGCGTCCAAGAACTGTTGCGTTTTTTACTTCATCATGAACATCAGTTGCTGGGCGACCGAGAGCCGCGCGTAGACCTGCATATCCATCGGTTGCGAGGTAACGCTGCAATGTGTAGGAATCTTCGTA
>CAEZWV010000016.1_pt1 | contig 32387 bp, 31 predicted proteins | sample 7265081 | NCBI WGS metagenome assembly CAEZWV01 (sample SAMEA6813891, study PRJEB35770) | uncultured Acidimicrobiaceae bacterium | biome: Freshwater; feature: Freshwater reservoir; material: water | place: Czech Republic | collected 2015-11-04 | depth 0.5m m
GAACAAGATCTCGTCATCGTGTCGCCCGATGCTGGCCGCGTGAAAGTTGCAGAACGATTCGCTCAGCACTTGTCCGACAAGAATGCTGACGTTGCATTCATCAACAAGCGTCGCCCCAAGGGCACGCAGAATGTTGCGATCGCGAAAGAAGTCATTGGTGACATCGATGGTCGTTTGTGCATCCTCACCGACGACATGATCGACACCGGCGGCACCATCTGCTCCGCAGCCGAACTGTTGCTCGACCGTGGCGCAAAGGAAGTCTGGGCAATGGCAACACATGGCGTGTTGTCCGACCCCGCCGTCGAACGCCTGTCGAAATCCCCCATCACCCGGGTTGTTCTCACCAACACCTTGCCGCTTGCCTCCGAGAAGATGTTTGACAAGGTCGAGGTTCTGTCCGTGGCCAAAATCATCGCCGATGCCTTGGCAGCCGTCTTCGACGAAACCAGTGTCTCCGAACTCTTCAACGGCGAAAACCAGTCCTAACAGCCGTCGAAGGGGGTCAATCCCCCATTCTCGATGTCATTTAGGGTTCCGTGTGGCAGTTGGGGCTTGCGGGCATAGACTCCCTAGCCGTGTCGAATACAGCAACTCTCTCCGCCGAAGTAGGCCGCGAAACAGGTAGCGCAGCTTCCCGTCGTCTCCGCGCCGCCGATCGCATTCCAGCAGTCCTCTACGGACATGGCATGGACCCAATCTCCCTCACCGTGGTGCGCCGTGACCTTCGTGTCGCAATCTCAGGTCCTGCAGGTCAGAACACAATTCTCACCCTCAACGTGGACGGCAAGAACTACAGCGCGGTCATCAAGGAACTGCAGCGCCACCCCGTGCGCCGCAACGTTGCCCACATCGACTTCATCCAGATCGACCTCACAGAGGAAATCACGATGCAGGTGCCAGTGGTTCTCACCGGAACAGCCAAAGCAGTTGTTTCTGCTGGCGGTCTCGTTGACCCAGCAGTCGACACCATCGAAGTTCGCACCACTCCTGCAAACGTGCCAAACGAAATTTCCATCGACATCACCGAGATGCGTACCGACAGCGTGATCCGTTTGGCTGACGTCAAGCTTCCTGCTGGTGTTGTCGCTACCGGCGACCCAGACATGCCAGTGGCAACAGTTCTTATCTCTCGTGCAGCAACCGAAGCTGCTCAGGCTGCAGCTGCAACAGACGCTGCTCCCGAAGCAACCGCCTGATGACACGGCCCACGGGTCGTTATCTCATCTGATTAGCCATGTTGCGTCGCTCTGAACCTCGTTCGGGCGACATGCAACGCACATTGATTGTCGGTCTTGGCAATCCTGGCAAGAAGTACGCCCGCACTCGACACAACGTGGGCACCGACGCCATTGAGTTTCTCGCACAACGTCTCAGTGTTTCTCTCAAAGTCGGACGCGATCGCGCGCAAGTTGCCGAAACTCGTATCGGTGATCACGCCGTTGTTCTCGCAGTGCCAACAACGTGGATGAATGATTCCGGTGAAGCAGTTGGTCCTATCGCTCGTCGTTACAAAATTCCTGCTGCCAACATCATCGTGATTCATGACGAACTCGATCTTGAACCCGGCGCAGTGAAACTAAAGATGGGCGGCGGACTCGCCGGACACAACGGTCTTAAATCCATTTCTCAACACATGGGAACAAATGACTACATGCGCGTGCGCATCGGAGTTGGCAAGCCTTCGACTAAAGAACAAGGCGCTGATCACGTTCTGTCATCCATTCCCGCAGCTGAGCGCAAGATTCTTGATGTCGCAGTAGAGACCGCATGCGATGCGGTGGAGCGCATCATGAAAGAGGGCCTTGACGCCGCGATGCGAGAGTACAACGCACGGTGAGCACAGACGCCGAGCGCATTGCTCCTTTTGAATCACTCGCTGCCATCATCTCGCAAGAACCAGGCATTGAAGCAGTCGCCGGCTCACGCAATGCAGTGATTGCTGTTCCTGAAGCAGCCCGCGCGGCAGTACTCGCAGGAATCACAAGTGCCAATGGTCGTCGACCCATCATCGTGGCAACACCCACTGGCACCATGGCGCAAGAAGTTGCCGACGACCTTGCAGCGTTTCTTGGTGAATCATCCGTTGACCTTTTCCCTGCGTGGGAAACATTGCCGTTTGAACGTGTGAGTCCAGCCGTGCACACGATGGGTGCACGTATGCGCACCATGTGGCGTTTGCGCAACGAAGAAGAATGCCCCACTGTGATTGTCGCGGGCACTCGTGCGCTTCTACAGAAACTTGCACCGGGCACCACAACAACTGATCCAATCCGCATCTCTGTCGGAACAACGGTGCACATCGATGCGCTCTGTGAGCAGTTGGTGCAGTTCGGGTATCGCCGCGAAACAATCGTGGAACATCGCGGTGAATTTGCACGGCGCGGCGCCATCGTCGACATCTTCCCCGCGACAGATACAGAGCCTGTTCGTGTTGACATGTGGGGCGACGAGATTGATCGACTGACTCGTTTCACAATTTCAGATCAGCGCAGCACAGACGACTTAGCCACCACCTTGATTTTTCCTGCGCGCGAACTTCTCTATGTCGACGGCGTGAAGGAAAAGGCAGCAACCTTGGTGGCGTCAGAGCCATGGGGTCGTGAGCAGTGGGAACGACTCTCTGAAGGACAGATCTTCGACGGTATGGAAAGTTGGTTGCCATGGCTGACTGAGCACGACGAACTTCTCACCGACCACATTGGAGATGATGCACTCATCATCATGATTGAGCCGCGGCGCATGAGTGACCGTGCCAATGATCTACTCGCAGAAGAAGACGACCTCGCACGTGCACTCGCCACTTCATGGGCACGCGATGCGAATGTCGCGTTCCCGCGACTGCATGTCAACACAGATCGTTTGCTGTCCGGCGACCATCGCATTCCCACTATCGCGTTAGTTCCGAGTGCCGAAAGTGTTGATGGCCCTGCAGTGCCCGCTTCCACCTGGGGAACCATTGTTCACGACCCCACCTCAGTTGTGCGCCGCATCAACGAGATGCTGTCGGAGAAATGGCGCATCATCGTTGCGGCAGAAACACCAGAGTCTGTTGCGCGCCTTGGCGAACTGATGCGCTCACATGGCGTTGACTTCACCGCCACCGACGATGCCGACATGCTGGCACGCCCTGGAGCGTGGGTCACTTGTGCACCACAATCACACGGTGTTTCGCTTCCGAACACCAAGGTCGCCATCATCACCGAGTCTGACCTCAGTGGCCGGCGTCGCACACGTCGATCTAAGCCATCGCGTGGTCGTTCATCCTCAACAGTGTTCGAAGACCTGCAACCCGGCGGCTATGTCGTGCATGCACATCACGGTGTGGGTAAATACGAAGGCATGGTGAAGCGCACCATCGGTGGCGTCGAACGTGACTATTTGCTTATTGCGTACAAGGGTGGCGACAAGTTGTATGTCCCCACCGAACAAATTGGCGTGATTCGTCAGTACGTCGGCGGCGAAGCACCAACATTGCATCGCATGGGTGGCAGTGATTTTGCACGCGCAAAGTCACGAGTGCGCTCTGCTGTTCGCGAAGTTGCGCAAGAACTGGTGTTGCTGTATCAGCGTCGCGTGAGCGCAAAGGGTCATGCGTTTCCACCGGATACTCCTTGGCAAGACGAGATGGAATCTGCATTCCCGTTTGTAGAAACTCCCGACCAACTCACGGCAATTGCTTCCATCAAGGAAGACATGGAACGCGATGTCCCGATGGATCGCCTGGTATGTGGCGATGTGGGCTTTGGCAAAACAGAAGTCGCTGTCCGTGCTGCTTTCAAAGCCATTCAAGATGGCATGCAAGTAGCCGTCCTTGTGCCCACAACTTTGCTCGCGACTCAACACGGCAACACATTCTCTGAGCGCTTTGCTGGCTACCCCATCAAGGTCGAAGTTCTGTCACGCTTCCTCACCACCAAGGAAGCAAAGAAAGTCATTGCGGGCCTGAAGTCCGGCGAGATTGACTGCGTGATCGGAACTCATCGACTCTTGCAAGAAAGTGTCGAGTTCAAGAACCTCGGACTACTCGTAGTGGACGAAGAACAACGATTCGGTGTGCAGCACAAAGAAGCGATGAAGCGCATGAAAGAAAACGTCGACGTTCTGTCAATGTCGGCAACTCCGATTCCACGCACACTCGAGATGAGCCTGGTCGGAATTCGTGACCTCTCACTTCTGCAGACACCACCGGCAGAGCGTCAACCGATTCTCACGTATGTCGGCGAACAAAGTGAACAAGTTGCCATTGAGGCGATTCGTCGTGAGCTCCTTCGCGAAGGCCAAGTGTTCTGGGTACACAACCGCGTGCAGTCAATTGAAGAACGTGCTGCTGAATTGCGCGAGTGGGTTCCGGAAGCTCGTGTTGCAGTCGCACATGGCCAGATGGACGAAACACAACTCGAACAGATTGTGCTCGACTTCTGGGAAGGCCAATACGACGTTCTCGTCTGTACCACCATCATTGAGAGCGGTATTGACATGCCGACTGTGAACACTCTCGTTGTGGAACGTGCCGACCTTTTGGGTCTTGGCCAGATGCATCAACTACGCGGACGTGTTGGTCGCAGCGGCCAACGCGCATACGCGTATCTCTTTCATCCACGCGACAAAGTGCTGTCGGAAGATGCGTACGAACGCCTCCGTACGATTGGTGAAACAACAGAACTCGGAAGCGGTTTCAAGATTGCGATGCGAGATCTTGAAATTCGTGGTGCAGGAAATCTTTTGGGAGAGGCACAAAGCGGTCACATCGCTGCTGTTGGGTACGACTTGTACTGCCAGATGGTCACCGAAGCTGTTTCCGAGATGAAGGGTGAGCGCACAGAAGAAGTCACCGAGATCAAAGTCGACATCTCTGTGGATGCTCATCTTCCTGATGATTATGTTCCGAGTGAAGACTTGCGTCTCGAGGCATACCGTCGTCTTGCGACCGTGCGCACCGAACAAGAGCTTTCCGATATTGAAAATGAATGGCGCGATCGTTTCGGTCCATTGCCCACACCGGCACAATCCCTCATTGCAGTGGGCGCGCTTCGTGTGGAGTGCATTCGTATTGGCATCACCGAGATTGTGACGAATGGCAATGAGGCACGCATTAGCCCTGTTCAATTACGCGCCAGCCAAACAATGGCACTGCGGCGTCTTGCTCCCGGAGCCACATTTAAAGAGCAATCAGGCCTTCTTACTGTGCCCATCAAGCGGGGTGCACATCCCACAACAGTCATTACAGAGCTGCTGCACGAGCTCTTCGAGCCCGCCGACCACTAAGGTCTAAGGGTGACCAAGACATCCCTCACTCGCCGAATTCTCCCCCTCCTCGCCGTCAGCATCCTGGGTCTGACCGCATGTGGATCCTCCTCTGTCGTGACATCTCCTTCCGATGCATTCACCATCAACGGTGAGGGATACTCCAAAGATGACCTCAATGAACTCATTGACGTACTGGTTGATCTCGGACAAATCACAAAGGAAAACGGCACGATTCCCAAGGCTGACATGGACTCAACGCTCCAAGTCATGGTGAAGTATCAGTCGTATCTTCAGTTCGCCAAGAAGAACAACCTTGAAGAGTCCGCTGCAAATCGCTCAAAGGTTGAGGAGCAAGCAGTTGCCGACGAGAACTTTGCTAGCTACCCAAAGCCACTTCAGGATCTTTTGGTCAACCTCAACCTCGCATCACTCACAACGTCAGAGATGAAGGCGCCTTCGGCAGGTGACCTCGAAAAGCTCTACAACAAGGCACCAGCATCCGCTGGCGTGTTGTGCCTCAGCCACATTCTCGTGAAGACAAAAGCAGAGGCCGACACCGCACTCAAGCAGATCGCTGACGGAGCAAAGTTTGCTGATGTTGCAAAGAAGGTTTCGATTGAACCAGCAGCAAAGACTTCCGGTGGTTCCTTGGCCAATGGCGAAGAAGCATGCAACTCCCTTGAGTCGTTGCAGCAAAGTTTCGACGGAGACTTCATGGTTGGCGCAGTTGCTGCCAAGCCCGGCGTGCCAACAGGTCCCACCAAGAGTTCTTTCGGATGGCACATCATTTTGAGTCACCCTTATGACGAAGTGAAAGATTCAGTGGCTTCTGTTCTCAAAGAAAACCCTGGCGCAGCATTGCTCGCAGGTTTCATGGCAACGTCAGATATCACTCTGAACTCTGCATACGGCACCTGGGTTTCCGCTACTGCAAAGATTGCCTAATGGCGCGAATCGTCGTCGTTGGCCTCGGCCCCGGAGACGAATCTCTGATTACGGTCGCAACACTGGCCGTCATTCAACGCATCTCACATCGTTATCTCAGAACAGCGCAACATCCCTCTGCGCATCTAGTTCCTGATGCGGCAACGTTTGACCACATTTACGACGGAGCCTCTTCATTTGAAGATGTGTACGCAACAATCGCTTCAGAGCTCATCGCTTCTGCGCAACAGCATGGAGAAGTTCTCTACGCAGTTCCTGGATCACCTCTTGTCCTTGAGCGAACAGTGGCGCATTTGCGTCGCCAGACTGATGTCGAGATTGAACTGCATTCGGCAGTGTCATTTCTTGACGACGTGTGGCGAGTTCTGAACCTTGATCCTGTCGAAACAGGAATCACGCTGATTGACGGTCACGAGTTTGCTGAAGCTGCTGCTGGTGTAACGGGGTCGATGCTGGTCGCTCATACTCACGCCAATTGGGTACTCTCCGACATCAAACTCAGCATTGACGACCCCGATCCAACAACACCTGTCGTATTGCTGCATCATGTCGGCCTGCCTGATCAACGCATCGAGCACACCACATGGTCGGAGATGGATCGCATCCTTGATGCTGACCATCTCACGTCGCTATATGTCCCTTCGCTTGGCACTCCTGTCGCTGCCGAGATGGTGCGCTTCCATCAGTTAGCGCGCACGCTGCGTGATCAGTGCCCGTGGGATATGGAACAGACCCATCACTCTCTTGTGCGTTACCTCATTGAAGAGACGTACGAAGTCGTCGACGCCATTGAGAAACTCAATCCGGATAATCCGAGCACCGATGATGATCTCATCGAAGAACTGGGCGATTTGTTATATCAAGTCGAGTTCCACGCAGCAATCGCTGAAGAACAAGGCCGATTCACCATGGCAGATGTTGCGCGATCCGTGCACGACAAATTGGTGTCGCGACACCCTCATGTCTTTGGCGATGTTGAAGTGAGTTCTTCGACCGAAGTGGAATCAAACTGGGAAGCAATCAAGCGCGCAGAGAAGCCAGAACGAACAGGCATTTTTGATGGCGTCGTTCTCGGAGCACCATCGCTGCAACTAGCGAGCAAGATGCAGAGCCGTGCAGCAAAAGTCGGATTCGACTGGCCTGATGTGCATGGACCTTTGGCCAAGATCAGTGAAGAGGCGGGCGAAGTACGCCAAGCCCTCACCACCGGCGACCCTGACGCCACCATGGCCGAGGTCGGAGACCTCTTGTTCGCTGTCGTGAACGTTGCCCGTCATCTTGATATCGACCCTGAAAGTGCCCTACGAATTGCCGTGAACAAGTTCCGTTCCCGGGTCGAATCAGTAGAAAAACTCGCCTCAGAACAGGGTCGTGTGATGAAGGACATGACCCTGGAGCAACTGGATGAACTCTGGGAAGTGGTTAAGGCGTATCCAACTCACTAGCGTTTAGCGAATGAGCGAAATCGTTGAAGTCATTGGTCGCGAAGTCTTGGACTCTCGTGGAAACCCCACGGTGGAAGTTGAGGTCGTTCTCGACAGTGGTGCAACAGGTCGCGCCATCGTTCCTTCTGGTGCATCAACAGGTGAACACGAAGCAGTGGAACTTCGCGATGGTGGTTCTCGCTACCTCGGCAAGGGCGTGACTCGCGCCGTTGAGAATGTGAACTCTCACATCGCAGCAGCCGTCACCGGCATGGACGCCACCGACCAACGCGCTTTCGACGCAGCACTTATTGACCTCGACGGAACAGAGAACAAGTCAAAGCTCGGCGCCAATGCAATGTTGGGTGCAAGCCTTGCTGTTGCACATGCGGCAGCCAACGAACTTGAACTTCCGCTCTTCCGCGCCGTGGGTGGCCCTCACGCACATGTATTGCCAGTGCCGATGATGAACGTCATCAACGGTGGCGCGCACGCCGACAACAACGTGGACCTTCAGGAGTTCATGATCATGCCCGTCGGAGCCCCAAGCTTCCGCGAAGCATTGCGTTGGGGTGTTGAGACGTACCACACCTTGAAAAAAGTGCTGCACGATCGTGGTCTCTCAACTGCCGTTGGCGACGAGGGTGGATTCGCTCCCAACCTTGCAAGCAACGAAGAAGCAGTCATCGTTTTGGTGGAAGCAATCGAGAAGGCTGGCTATGCACCGGGCAAGGACATTGCAATTGCGCTCGACCCCGCAATGAGCGAGTTGTACCGCGATGGTGCGTATCACCTCGCCGGCGAAGGCAAAGTGCTCTCTGGTGGTCAGATGGTCGACTGGTGGACATCACTTGTTGATCGCTACCCCATCGTCAGCATCGAAGACGGCATGGCCGAAGATGACTGGGACGGCTGGGCGCAACTCACCCAAGCATTGGGTGGACGTATCCAGCTTGTGGGCGATGACCTCTTTGTCACGAATGCACGTCGACTTCGCATGGGTATTGACCGCAAGGTTGCCAACAGTGTTCTCGTCAAGGTGAACCAGATCGGCACACTCAGCGAAACTCTTGACACTGTCGAGATGGCAACACGCCATTCGTACACCAGCGTGATGAGCCATCGCAGCGGAGAAACTGAAGACGCAACCATTGCTGACCTCGCAGTGGCAACCAACTGCGGCCAGATCAAGACAGGTGCACCTGCACGTAGCGACCGTGTTGCGAAGTACAACCAACTTCTTCGCATTGAAGAATTGCTCGGAGACTCCGCACGTTTCCGCGGACATTCCGCTCTCGCACCACTGCGCTAAATACGAACTTGTGTTCGGGTGCCACATTGGCACCTCACTCACACGGCACAATGGAGACGTGGCTCCTCGTTCCAAGACAACAGTGACTCGCGCCAAGGAGCGCACGAGAGACCTCACTCGTTCTGTTGTTCGACCAACGCCAGAAGACGCCAAGTTCAAGCATGTGGCAGCCATTTGGGCCATTCGTGCCCTCGGAGCAACCTTCACAGTCGCTGCCATTCTTTCCTTCGTTGTGATTCCTGTTCGTGACTTTCGCGCTCAGAGCAAAGCACTTGACGCAAAAACAGCCGAATTTGAGGCTTTAGCCGACGTGAATGAGCAGTTACAGATTGAAGTCAGCGAATTGTCCACCCCGGAAGGCATTCGCAATGCTGCCCGATCCTTGTTGGGGTACGTCTTGCCTGGCGAACAGCGCCTTGCTCTGACACAGATGCCCGCATTGCCCACAGATATGCCTGACACCTGGCCCTACACAATGGTCTCTGACATTGTTCGGGTCCGCGCAGAAGTTGCCCAAGCATCAGGCAACGCTCTCTCGCCGCTGGCGCCCTAACCGCTCGACACCTCCCCTTTCCCCTGTGGCGCTGCCCTGAGTAGTGTCTTCAGTACATCAACGGCCATAGGCCAGGGGGAATCTGATGGGCGGAAGCATTCTTGGTAACCGGGTCCTTCGTAAAGAAGATCCAAAGTTTCTCACCACGGGCGGCGTGTACGTCGACGACCTTCTTGACGAGCCGTTGTTGCACAACGCGGTACACGTCACCTATGCGCGTAGCAGTGTCGCGCATGGTCACATTCTTTCCATCGACACGTCGGAAGCTGCAGCAATGCCTGGCGTCATCGCAGTCTTCACTGGTGCGGATCTTGGTTTGCAGCCAGTTCCATCAGCGTTCAACCCCGCGGCAACACGCACACTTCTTGCAACAGACAAAGTGCGATACGTCGGTGAGCCACTCGCCATCATCGTGAGCGAAACACGTGAGCAGGGCGAGGATGCCTCTGAAGCAATCATCGTTGATTACGACGTTCTTGAAGCACTCGTTGATGTTGAAAAGGCAATGGCGAGCTCACTGCACCTCTACGAAGCATGCGGAAGCAATGTCGTCTTCGACACCACTGCCTTAGGTATTCCCGAAAACTCTGGCGAAGCATTCTTCGCAGGGTGCGAAGTTGTCGTCACTGGTCGCTACATCAATCAGCGCGTTGCTCCATGCCCACTTGAAGTACGCGGTGCTGCTGCCGCATGGGGACCCGATGGTCGCCTCACACAATGGCTCTCCACACAACACGCACAAGGCGCACCTGCACCGATTGCAGCAGCAAACGGTGTTGATGTTTCTCAGGTACGAGTCAAGACACCCGATGTTGGTGGTGGGTTCGGCGCAAAGATTGGCACCTACCCCGAAGACCTTCTTCTCGGCGTTGTTGCCAAGCGCGTGGGCCGTCCTGTGCGATGGCGTGAAACACGTAGCGAGTCAATGGTGGGACTTGGCCACGGACGTGCGCAGTTGCAGTTCATCACCATTGGTGGTTCTCGCAACGGAAAAGTTTCGCATTACCAAATGCATGCAATTCAAGACTCTGGAGCATGGGTTGACATGGGCACCATCCTCGCGCCATTCATGACACGCCCGATGTCTTCTGGTGTGTACGCCATTCCGAATATCGAATGCCGCACAACGTCGGTTGTCACCAATACAACACCAACAGTTGCGTATCGCGGTGCAGGTCGCCCCGAAGCAACTGCCGCTATCGAGCGCGCGATGGACATGTTCGCTGCAGAAATCGGAATGGATGCTGCAGAAGTTCGCCGTGTCAACCTGATTCCAAAGTTCATGGAACCACACACCACTGCAATCGGTGGCACGTACGACGTGGGCGACTATGAAGAGTCACTCAATCGCACTCTCGAAGCGTCCGATTACGCCGGATGGCGTAAGAAGCAGGCCGAGCGTCGCGCAAACAATGACCCCAAGCAGTTGGGCATCGGCGTGAGTGTGTATGTCGAGATCACTGGTGGAGTTGGCACAGGCGAATCTGCAAAGGTCGAAGTTCTCGACGATGGCAGTGCTCGTATCTACACCGGCACATCACCGCATGGCCAAGGTCACGACACATCGTGGTCAATGCTTGCGAGCGAACAAACAGGTATCCCGATGGACAAGATTGAACTTGTCTGGGGCGACACCGACCTTGTTCCTGTTGGTACCGGAACCATGGGATCACGCTCGCTGCAGCAAGGCGGCAACGCTGTGTACTCCGTTGCAGGAACACTTGCCGAAAAGGCAAAGAGCGTTGCAGCTCGTCTTCTTGAAGCGAACGAAGCCGACATTGTTCTCGACAAAGACAAAGGCATCTTCCACGTTGCGGGAACACCTGCTGTTTCAAAGACGTGGGCAGACCTTGCGTTGGCAGAGAAGTCAACCGGCGGTCTTGTGCACTCCGACATCATTGGTGTTGTCGGACCAACATTCCCCTTCGGTGCTCACGTAGGCATCGTTGAAGTAGATACCGAGACAGGCAAAGTGACTCACATTGCGCACTACGCATGTGACGATGCGGGCACTGTCTTGAACCCCATGCTTCTTGAAGGACAGATTCACGGCGGCGTTGCACAAGGTGCAGCTCAGGCGTTGCTTGAAGAAGTGCGCTACGACGATGATGGCAACCCCATCACATCGAACCTTGCGGACTACGCGTTTATCTCCGCTGCCGAGATGCCGAGCGTGAATGTCATTCACATGGAGACACCAACGCCGAATAACTTGATTGGCGCAAAAGGAATTGGTGAGTCTGGAACCATTGGTTCCACACCTGCTCTTCAATCCGCCGTGATCGATGCAGTGTCACACCTCGGTGTGCGCCACATTGATATGCCCACAACCGCCGAACGCGTCTGGTCTGCTATCCAGCAGGCTCGCTAACGATTCATCACACAGAACGACACAAGTAGAAGGAACCCACAATGAAGGTCACCATTACCGTCAACGGAACAAAGCACGAGAGCGAGATCGAGCCACGCACACTGCTGGTGCAGTACGTGCGCGACACACTCGGCCTCACCGGCACCAACATTGGTTGCGACACATCAAGCTGCGGTGCATGTTCATTGCATGTCGACGGCGAATCTGTGAAGAGCTGCACCATGCTGGCCGCACAAGCAGATGGCTGTGATGTCACCACCATCGAAGGTCTCGCCAAGAACGGCGTCATGCACCCAATGCAGACAGCGTTCATGGAGAACCATGGTCTTCAGTGCGGATTCTGCACACCAGGAATGGTCATGGCTTCCATCAGCTTGCTGCAGGAGAATCCAAACCCAACGGAAGAAGAAGTGCGTATTGGCCTCGAAGGCAACCTGTGCCGTTGCACCGGATACCACAACATCGTGAAGTCAGTGCTCGCAGCAGCACAGGCAAAGTAAGGAGCTCTCATGATTCCCGCACCTTTTGATTACAAGCGCGCATCATCAGCCGCCGAAGCAATTTCACTCGTGAGCGAATACGGCGAAGACGCCAAGTTCCTCGCTGGTGGCCACAGCTTGTTGCCACTGATGAAACTTCGTCTCGCACAACCAGCAGTGCTCATCGACATTGCTCGCATCACCGACTTGTCGTACATCCGTGACGCTGGCAATCACATTGCCATTGGCGCAATGACACGCCATATGGATGTCGAGAAGTCCCCCATCGTGTTGCAACATGCTCCACTCTTGGCAAATGCTGCGAGCCACGTGGGTGACCCACAGGTTCGTCACCGCGGAACTATCGGTGGATCCATTGCTCACGCCGACTCCGCATCCGACCTTCCTGCAACCACGCTCGCGATGGGCGCAACATATGTGGCGCAAGGTCCGAACGGCACTCGCGAGATTCCAGCGAATGAGTTCTACGTGGGCTTCCTTGAGTCCGCACTTGCTCCTGACGAAATGCTCACCGAGATTCGTGTTCCGAAAATGAACGGCGCAACATGGGGCTTCCAGAAGTTCAATCGTCGTGCTCAAGACTGGGCCATCGTTGGTGTTGCCGCGTGGAAGCGTGGCAATGAAGCAGGCGTCGCACTCGTGAACATGGGTTCGGTACCTGTTCTCGCAACAAGCGTGTCGCAAGCAATCGCCAACGGAGCCAGCATTGCTGAAGCTGCAGAACTTGCAGCCGCAGAAGCTGAGCCACAGTCAGACCTCAACGCCAGTGCCGAGTATCGAGTTCACCTCTCGAAGGTGCTTGTGCGTCGTGCGCTTGAATCCACCAACGCCTAAAGCTTTCCCATGATCGGGGTGGCGGACACCATGACGGTGGTTCGTCGAGTTCTCCTCGCATTATTTTTTGCTGTCTTCTTTGCCAGCATCATTGTGAACGGCATCCCTGTTGACCGCATCGCAGTTCTCTTGTGGATGCTGGCTGCGTTCATGGTTTCGTCAGTCGGACGAGGAAAAGATGACATCGCATTAATGATTCGCGACTGGTTCGTGATTGTGGCGATCTACATGGCGTATGACTACAGCAGAGGCACTGCTGATCAGTGGGGCATCGGAGTCAATTTCACACTCCCCCGCGACATTGACCGGTTTCTCTTCTTTGGAAATGATCCAGTGATCTGGATGCAGGAACGCTTCTACATTCCCACTGACGTTCGGTGGTACGACGTAGCGGGCGCGATCATCTACATGTGCCACTTCATCTTCCCTGTCGTGCCATTGGCAACACTGCGTGTTCGTAATCGACTGGAGTGGATTCGTTACGTTCGCAGATTCTCTGTCACGTTGATGATTGCGGTCTCGACTTTCATCGTATTTCCTGCAGCTCCGCCATGGATGGTGTCTGAAGAAGGGAAAATGGGCATCGTCCAACGCATCACAGGGCGCGGATGGTGGGAACTCAACCTCAAAACCGTGTCACGCACCTTGGATCGCGGAGCAGCGGTTCTCAACGCGGTGGCTGCTGTGCCCTCGCTTCATGCAGGACTATCGCTCCTCGTCGCACTGTGGTTTACACGTAATGCACCACGCTGGCTTCGCGTCGCCGTCATGGTGTATCCACTGTCAATGATGGCCGCGTTGGTCTATTTCGGAGAACACTTCGTCATTGATTGCTTGCTCGGATTCGCAGCAACGTCAATTGCATGGTTCTCTGCGAGTGCGTGGGAAAAGCGCAGAGGTGCGCAGACCGCTCAGATATTGAACTGAATGACTTTGCGTTCGCCCACATACGGGCCGAACACTTCGCGACGAATGCGATTGTGTTCATCGGCAGTGTCATAGGCATGCCAATCTTCAACGCTTTCAAAGATCGCGCTCACAGCGAAGTCAGCAGCACCTTGTGTGTGGCCGGCATCAGGACCACAGTGATACGAAACAACGCCCTTCAATGTTGCGGCATAGGCCAACAATTCATTTTGTGCGAACTGTGCATGACCAGCAGGAACTGAATCATTCCATGTGAAAAGAACTATGTGATGAAGCATGATGCGAACTTACTGCAAGCCGGCGTATGCGCCACCGTCTACGTGCAACTGCACACCTGTCATGAACTTTGCGTATTCACTGCACATGAAGGCAGCGATATGTCCGAAATCTCCGGCATCACCAATCACGCCAGTGGGAATACCCATGGCTTTTGCATCGGGGTTGTCTCCGTATAGCTGTGTGATGCGATCAGTGGCATGCGTGCCTGGCTGAATGCTGTTCACCGTGACTCCGTCGCCAGCAACTTCACGAGCCAAGGTCTTCAAGAACCCAGTGACACCAGCACGCGCAGTATTGGACAAGATGAGATTGGCAATCGGTTGACGCACCGATACCGACGTAATTGCGAGCACACGACCCCACCCGCGTTGTTGCATAGGCGGCACAGCTACTTGACACATCGCCACAACAGACAACAGATTCTTCTGCAGTGCATCGAGGTATTGATCTTCTGCAGTGTGAGCGAATCCGCCAGGAGGTGGTCCGCCACCATTGGCAACCATGATGTCCACACTTCCCAACGTTGCAATCGCGCGCTCAGCAAACTCTCGACCACCTGCATCAGTGGACACATCACAGACGAACCCTTCGACACCATGTCCAATCACGTGTAGTGCGTTGTTCAGTCGAGCCTCATCGCGGCCACACACCACCACTCGCACGCCTTCGGCCGCCAGTGCTGTTGCTGTCGCCAGCCCTAAACCTGCGGTTCCTGCGGCAACGGCAGCGGTTCTTCCCTGTAATCCCAAGTCCATATCGCCACCCTAGTGAGGCTCAGATGGTGGGCTCGTTGCCTCCCGCCCTACGCTCTAGGGGTGCCTATTCAGCCGTCATCCACGCACGACGTATCCGAAGCCCTTGCTGCCAATGGATACCTTGCCGACGAGGGCCTTGCGACCGCAGTCTTTCTCTCGTTGTCGCTCGGGCGTCCATTGTTCCTCGAAGGTGAAGCCGGCGTTGGCAAGACCGAACTAGCCAAAACAATCGCACGCTGGCAGGACGCCGAACTCATTCGTTTGCAGTGCTACGAAGGCATCGATGCATCGCAGGCCGTGTACGACTGGGACTACTCACGTCAGTTGCTGCACCTACGTGCCGCTGAAGCAAGTGGCGAAGCCAGCCGCTCCGGTACCGAGGCCTTGGAAGGCCAACTGTATGACGAGCGCTTTTTATTGAAGCGCGCCATTCTTCGCGCGATTGATCAAGCAGACGGCAAGCGCCCGGTGTTGCTCATTGACGAGATCGACCGCGCCGACGATGAGTTCGAGGCGTACCTTCTCGAAGTTCTCTCCGACTTTCAAGTCACTGTTCCTGAAATTGGAACATTCAAAGCGGCTACTCCGCCCATCGTGATTCTCACATCGAACCGCACTCGCGATGTTCACGATGCACTCAAGCGTCGTTGTTTGTATCACTGGGTCGAACACCCCACTTTCGATCGTGAAGTTGCCATCGTGCAGTTGCGTGTTCCTGAAGCCGGCGAAGTTCTCGCTCGTCAAGTTGCTGGTGCTGTTGAAGCACTGCGCGGCATCAGTTTGTACAAGCCACCCGGAGTTGCAGAGACAATCGACTGGGCTACTGCACTTGGTCGTCTTGGTGTCACACAAATTGATGAAACTGTGGTGGAACAAACTCTCGGCACCGTGCTGAAGTACCGCGAAGACCAGAGCCGTGTTCGCGATCATGGCATTGGCGCAATTGTGCAGCAGGCCTTTGACCGCGGCCTCCTTCACGGATAATCATGTCCCACACGGTCGAATCATCTGCCGACCAACTCGCCGTTGGGTTCGCGCGTGTTTTGCGCTCGCTTGAGATCCCAGCACCGCTTGACTCTGTTCTGACTTTTATGAACGCACTCGCGCTCGTCGGCGTGACTGATCGATCCGCTGTGTACTGGGCTGGTCGTTCCACATTGGTGCGACGTCCCGAAGATATTTCTGCTTACGACAAAGCCTTCGCAGTTTTTTGGGAACATCGTGAAAGCGTCGCACTGCCTGAAGAAGACACACAAAGCGTGACTGTTGCACTTGACACGGAAGAAGAAGGCTCTGACGGTGGAGAAGCTGATGCGTCAGACGAGCCCACCATCACCGTGCGATTCTCTGGTGTTGAAACTTTGCGCGAGAAAGACTTCGCCGACTACAGCGATGACGAGATGCGTCAAGCACAACAGTTCATGGAGACACTGCGTGTTGCAGGAACTCCACGCCCGTCACTTCGCACATTGCCCACTCGCTTCCGTGGTCGCCGACCCGACATGCGCCGCACCGTACGTGCATCGCTTGCTGCTGCCGGCGAGCCAATGCGCCGCCACTGGACAACACCCGGCACAAAGCCACGCCGCATTGTGTTTCTCCTCGATGTCAGCGGCTCGATGGAGCCCTATGCGCGCGCACTTGTGCGGTTCGTGCATGCAGGTGTTGCCGGCCGTCAACGTGTCGAAGCCTTCACACTCGGAACCCGACTCACTCGCGTCACTCGGGAACTCTCGAGCAAAGACCCAGACCGCGCCTTGCGCGCCACTGGCGAGCAAGTGCACGACTGGAGCGGTGGTACTCGTCTCGGCGAGACAATGCGCCTCTTCAATGATCAGTGGGGCGTGCGTGGCATGGCCCGTGGTGCCATCGTCGTGATTTTGTCTGATGGTTGGGACCGCGGAGACCCAGAAGTCCTCGCCGAGCAGATGGCGAGACTGCAGCGTGTGGCGTTTCGAGTGGTGTGGGTGAACCCGCTCAAGGTGACGCCCGGCTACGCACCACTTGCACGGGGAATGGCTGCGGCACTCCCCTTTGTTGACAACTTTGTTGAAGGGCACTCTCTTGATGCCCTCGAACATCTCACTAGGGTGATTAATCATGCGTGACTTACTTGATGACATCGACCGTTGGCGCACAGCCGGCAAGCGCATCGCTCTTGCTCGCGTCGTCGACATTCAGGGCTCTGGCCCGCGCGGTGCCGGTGCCGCAATGGCCGTCAACGAAGACGGCGAAGTCATTGGTTCCGTGAGCGGTGGATGCGTGGAAAGCGCAGTCGTCACCGAAGCACTCGCCATTCTCTCTGGCGAACAGCCCAGCCGTGTCGTCACCTTCGGCTATTCCGATGACGACGCGTTTGCAGTCGGCCTCACATGTGGCGGCATCATTCACTTGTTCATTCAGCCTCTTGAGTGGTGACATGAGCCCGTACGAAATCTTCTCTTCGCACGTCCGCGACAATTCTCCTGTCGCACTTGCCACCATCATCGAAGGACCAAATGTCGGCGCCCTTCTCGTTGTCACGCCACAAGGAGTTGCAGGCGGCTCACTCGGCAACTCAGAAATCGATCGCGTTGTTTCTCGCGACACGATGGGCGAACTTGAAGCAGGCCGCACCATCGTTCGCCATTACGGCCCAGAAGGGCAGTCAACTCCCGAAGATCTCATCGATACCGACACCGTTCGTGTCTTCATCGAAAGCTTTTCTCCACCGCCATTGATGTGGATTTTTGGTGCCGTGGACTTCACCGCCGCACTCGCACGTGTTGCAAAAATTCTTGGCTACCACGTGACTGTGTGTGACGCTCGCGAGATCTTCGCAACACGTCGCCGCTTTCCTATGGCTGACGAAGTACGCGTGACATGGCCAACGCCAATGTTCGAAGAACGCGGCGATCGCCTCGGGCCTCGTGACGCGGTGTGCATTCTCACGCACGACCCAAAGTTTGATGTTCCTGCCATTGAAGGCGCACTTGCCACCAAAGTGGGCTACATCGGCGTCATGGGTAGTCGCAAGACTCATGAAAAGCGTCTTGAGCGACTTGCTGATGTCGGCATCACATCGGCAGAACAACTCTCCCGTGTTCATTCCCCGATTGGTCTCGACCTCGGTGGACGCACACCCGAAGAAACTGCAATCTCCATTGTGGGCGAAATCATTTCGTCGCGCACCGGACGTGAAGCGCGTTCACTCGGCGCCACTGACGGCCCGATTCATTAACTGCCTGACGACACCGTCACAACAGAAGCCACTTACTTACAAACGGTACGTAGCGATAAGGCTGGGGTTTGTCCAGATAACACGCTGTGCTTGTTCTTCCGACATCATCTTGAGACGAACAGTCTTGCGGTTGAACGGTGCGTGAATCATCGCGTTACCGACACCAAGGTACATCTGTATGTGAGTTCCCTCACCAACAATGCTTCCCACGATTGCATCTCTACGATCAACTCGCATGAGGCGATCCATTTGTGACACGGACTCTCGTGGCAAATCAACACCTGCTGTGCGCCACGCGTACCACATGAGTCCCGAGCAATCCATAAAGACATATGGATACTCTTTGCCTTCGAGGTACGGAACATCAAGTTGAGTAATGGCAGCAAGCACAGCGATTTGATGTGCACGAGGGGCACGAGACCACGCAGAATCAAGAGCAACAGCATCAATGCGCATCTTTGCGGCAATGGCATCAGACACAACTTTGCGTGCCACTAGGTATTGCGGGTCGTTGATGTTTTCGGTGCGCTGGATGAAATGTAATGCCGACACTGCCTGCACCGACATTGGATTGCGCTGTCTCATTTTCTCGCCAGGCATTTGGAGCCGGTCAGAACCCTTCGACGTACCGGGCGCCCCATCGACAGCAAAGGCACCGGCTGGCTGGGTCACGACAGCCACGATTGCCAGTGCAGCAAGTGCACGACGGGCTGTGGCAGCGCGGAACATTTAAGGCAGGCTATTACTTATGTACCTGCCTCGCCGAACAACTCTTGGGGTTCTTCTGGCAGCAGGCGCCGGCTCCCGCTTCACCGGCTCCCACCACAAGCTTCTTGCCCCGCTGAAAGGCATTCCAGTGGTCTCCTACGCCGTTTCCGCCATGAAGACGGCTGGTTTTGAGGACTGCATCGCCATTACTGGCTCCGTGGCTCTGACAGGCCTTCTCGACGATGTCACAGAGGTCCATAATCCTGATTGGGCTACCGGACAACGCAGTTCTGTTTTGGCAGCCATCGATTATGCAGAGACTCACGGCTTTGCCTCCATCGTGGTGGGGCTTGGCGACCAACCTTTCATTGAGTCCAACGCATGGCATGCAGTAGCCAATGCAGATTCCCCCATCGCCATTGCCACGTACGACGGCATTCGGGGAAATCCTGTGAAGTTGTCATCTTCGGTCTGGGACCTCTTTCGTTCCACCCCCGGAGACCCCGATGTAGGCGCTCGCGCACTGATTCACCTGCACCCCGAACTGGTTCGGGAAGTAGCCTGCAAAGGCAATTCTGCAGACATTGACACCACGGAGGACCTTTCCAAATGGATCTGAACCACGCATTCACCGTTGAAGTACCCGTGGACGATGCATGGCGCATCCTCACCAACGTGGAGCGCATCGCCCCATGTCTTCCTGGCGCACAATTGCAAGAGATCGAAGGCGACGTCTACCGCGGAGCTGTCAAGGTGAAGGTTGGTCCGATTCAGGCGCAGTTCAAGGGCCAAGCAAGTTTTGTTGAGTTTGATGAAGTCGCTCACAAGGTGGTTCTCAAAGGTGAAGGTCGCGACATCGGTGGCAAGGGCAACGCTTCTGCACTCATTACCGCAGAACTCACCGCACTCACTGAAACGTCAACATCAGTCACGGTCAACACAGATCTCAGCGTCACGGGCAAGGTGGCACAGTTCGGTCGTGGCGCAATGGCCGACATCTCCGACAAACTGCTCGCACAGTTCGTTGTCAACCTCAACGAGATGATTGCGGCCAGCGATACAGCTCCTGTCGAAGCAGCAGCACCCGTTGCCGAGACTCCGGCACCTGCGCCATCAGCTGCAACCGCAACTGATGCACCAGCAGAACCCGCCCAGCCCACCGTGCGCAAGATTGATGGTCCTGAAGCAGAAGCGCTTGACTTGTTGTCAATCAGCCGTGGCGTCATCGTGAAGCGTGCGCTCCCAGTCGTTGTTGTCGTTGCAGCAATCGTCATCTGGTTCATCGCTAAGTAATCAATGCTGCTCAGCGGCGAAGCGCCTTCAGCGGACGACATCGAGGCAGTTACTCGCCTCATTGGTCGTGTTCCCCAAGGCGAATTTCGAGTTGTTGTGCGCACTGCACACGGCGAGCCCGTTGTTCTCCTGAATGCTCCCCTCTTGGAAGATGGCACACCAATGCCCACGCTGTATTGGCTTGTGGGAAGCAGCGAAGTACACGCGGTGAGCACGCTTGAATCCGATGGTGCGGTCGACGAGGTGGAAGCCCTCATCGGACTTGACGCAATTGATGCCATTCACACGTCATACGGCGCACGACGTGATGCGCTCATTCCTGATTCACATACTGGTCATCGCCCCAGTGGTGGTGTGGGCGGAACTCGTCGTGGCGTGAAGTGCTTGCATGCACACCTTGCCCATTGGCTTGCTGGCGGAGACGATGCAGTGGGCGAATGGGTCGCCATGCAACTTGATGCACGTGGTGCAACGCGAGCAGCACGACTATGAATGTCGCAATCATCGACGTGGGCACAAACTCCACCAACTTGTTAGTGCAAGACAGCAACGGCGCAGACCTTGCACGCGTCATCGCAACCACTCGCCTCGGAGACACACTGCAACAACTCGGCACTCTCAGCGCCGAGGCCATTTCACGCACAGTGGACACCATCGCATCGCACATCGACGTTGCTGCCAGCCACAACGCATCACGCATTGTTATTACTGGTACAGCAGCATGTCGACGCGCCAGCAATACTCAAGACTTCATCGATGCCGTTCATGAACGCACCGGGCTCACGGTAGAGGTTTTGTCGGAGAAGGACGAAGCCACCTACGCATTTCGTGGTGCACTCACGGGCCTTCCCGAACTACTAGCCCCCACCTTGGTCATCGATATCGGTGGCGGCAGCACCGAATACACCGTCGGAGTTCTTGATGCAGAAATGTCGGCCAGCATTCCCTTCGGTTCGGTCACGGGTACGGCATCGCACATCACAACAGATCGTCCGCGCCCCGAAGATCTCACCAATCTCATTGGGGCAGTCGCTGATGATTTAGAAGAGATTCAGCGGACGATTCCTGCTCTCACATCTCCGGCACGCGCTATTGGCATTGCCGGCACCATTGTCACGATTGCCGCAGTCGAGATTGGCCTTGCTTCGTTTGATGACGAGGCACTGCACGGTTTCGTTCTGACCCGTGATGCAGCGGAAGATGTCTTTCGCACAATGGCGACTGAGACTCTGGCGCAGCGGGTGCTGAACCCTGGCCTCTCTCCAGATCGGGCCGACATCATCGTGGCGGGTTGCTGCATTCTCGTGTCCACCATGCGCCGCTTGCGTCTTGATGAAATCATCATTTCGACGCGCAGCCTTCTTGATGGAATTGCAGCGCGTGAAAGACTGAACCCATGACCGCCATGCACCCCGCACGACCATCCAGCGTTGGTTTGCGCCTGTATGGCCGTCGTGTTGTGCTGCGACCACTGGTGCCGCAAGATTTCAATGCGTGGTCAGAAGTACGGCGCCGCAATGGTGAGTGGCTCACACAATGGGAACCGCTTCGTCTCCCCCATCATCCTGATCCTGAAACGAATCGCGAGGTGTTTGCTGCGCGATGTGGTTCACGAGATCGCGAGCGATTGGCCGGCAGTCAATATGCATTCGGCATCTTTGTTGATGGCACATTTGCCGGTGAACTCAATCTCAACAACATCGTGCGTGGCGCTATGCAGTCAGCCACCATCGGCTACTGGATCGATCGCGCACGCGCAGGTCGCTCACTCATGTCCGAGTCGATTGTTGTTCTTATGCAATTCGCTTTTGAAGAACTCAATCTTCATCGACTCGAGATTTGCATTATTCCGCGCAACAGCAACTCACGTCGCGTTGTGGAAAAGCTAGACCTTCGCGAAGAAGGAACTGCTCAACGATTCCTCGAAATCAATGGCGCGTGGGAAGACCACGTGCGCTTTGGTTTCACCATTGAAGAATGGAATGATCGCGGCGAACAGCTAGTGCGTGACTGGCTGGCCTAAGCCAGCGCATTCCACGCTTGGGCCCGAGCCCGGCGCACCGAATTACGACGCTTCCAGTCTTTGGTCTTCCAGTGCTTCAACGGTTGACGACGACCTTTTGCTTTCGCTTTTTCGGGGTCGTGATGATGCACAGGTTTCCAAGCCATTCCAGGCTCAATGACATCAAGTGCGTCGGTGCCGTGTTGCACAGCCTCGACCACGAGGTGCAACTCGCTGTTCACCCGATGCCGCTCGTTGTGGGCGTGAGCCCTCAAGTCGGCCCGCGGTGCTGGCGCGAGGTCCTGATTGCGGTGACGTTGACTCATCGCCGCCTCCTTCCGGAGTCCGAGGACTCCAAAGTGGTTCCCTTTTACGCAAGGTACTCCTCGACCTCAGCTTTGTGAAGCACCTTTTCGCAGATTTTTCTCCCTCATTTTTTGGTCTAGCGTTGAGGGTGATACGTGTCTAACGAGACACTCGCAGACTGCGCAACACAGGCGTGCCGTCAGCATTGGTCCGTAGCCCGATCTTGCAGGTTCCTGCTCGCAAGAACCGAATCCTCACACCCATCACCCTGCAGATACTGCGTGATGAAGAAGACACATTCCAGATTAATTCCAAGTCTCCACCAAATGTTGCAACATATGTGAGCGGAGTACTCAATCCCACACGCAAATTGCGAACCATGCCCGTGGTGACTCGATGTGTTGCGACACCTTCACCTATTGCATTGCGCGCTTTTACAACTACCTGATACTTGTAGTTGTTCTTCACGCCAGAGAAACGAACAGCAGTCGTTCCCGGCGCAACAATTTTGCGTGCCAATACTTTTCCGTTGCGCAACAAAGATACTGTTGTGGCAGTAATCGGGGAACCGCCATCACACGGAGCATCCCAACTTGCAACAACAGAGGCATTGTCAATCGAGGTCACAACGTGAGACGGCTGACCAGGAACTCCCACCTCAATGGGAGCAGTGTTAATGAACAACATTCTGTTCGCCGTGGTGGGACCAACACCAGACAACACACCAGGCGTTGCACGAGCCACGATTGCATTTGCTATCTGGTCTGTACACAAACCAGGTTGTTGTTGCGCCAACAGCGCTGCATACCCCGCAACCAACGGCGATGCCATTGATGTCCCCACGTCCATGTCGTATGAGGTTGGGGACGTGATCCATGCCGATTGCACAGGTCGCTGACTTGTTCCGCCTGGAGCCAAAAGGTCAATGCATGGGCCAAAATTTGAATAGGTAGCCATGCTGTCGGCAATTGTGGTGGCACCAACAGTGAGAGCTCTCGGTACATCTCCCGGCGAGATATTGCACGCATTCAATGCCTGAGCGTTGGCGTCACCGTTGCCAGCTGCCACCGTGACAACAACACCTTCTTCAATGAGCGCAGCCACTTGTGTGTCAATTGCGGCGCCATTGTCGCCTAAGTCAACACCCAAACTGAGATTCACAACTGCTGCAACACCCGACTTGTGATGACCGCGAATCCACTTCAAGGCTTCTACGACATCTCTCACGTTGCCGCCACCATCGCAATCAAGAACTCGTACAGCAATGATGCGGGCTTGCGGCGCAACACCAACAGTTGACCCTGCTGCAAGACCTGACACATGCGTGCCGTGACCATCACAGTCAGTTGTTTCTGGCGTCACCACTGAATCACCTAAAGAAGTCGGGATATCAATACCTGGCACAACTCTTCCACCGAATTGTTCATGACTTGCAAGAACTCCAGAGTCAACGATGTAGATGTTGATGCCAGCACCTGTCAATGCACTCAATGACACATTGGAGTCCAACGGCAACTGCTGTTGGTTAATGCGATCTAGGTGCCACGCATCTGGCAACGGAGCCGACACTGCTGTCGTAGCGGAGACCATGGGAAAAAGAAGTGCACCAACGACGAGGGCGCGACGAATCCTTCTCACAATGAATCAGACTAACGACGAAGAATTCAGGAGCGTCAAGAAACGAAGGAAGGTATTACTTCTTTGACGAAATCTTGCTCTGTAATGCTTTCAAACGCTCGGCAAACCATGGTTGACGTGTGCTCCACAACTGTGGTTCCAGTTCACGCTTCACCGCTGCAGGATGATTGTCCACGTCGGCCATGTCTTGAATTGTTTTCTTCACGCTTTCGAGCAACGGGCGAGGAATGTCTGCGGCACGAGCTGCAAGCTTCTGTGCTTCGACCAACAGCTGATCGTCATCCACGCACTTCCACACGAGTCCGACACGCTCTGCTTCAGCACCATCAAGAATCTCACCGAAGACAACCGTCGCAAAGGCCGCCTGTGGTCCGGCAATGCGGCGAAGCATCCATGTGTGTCCGCCACCGGGGTGAATACCAATTTGCAAGAAACGAGTGTCGAACTTTGCACGACGTGCAGCAATACGAATATCGCATCCCAACGCGAGGTTCATACCTGCACCCACTGCAGCGCCGTTGACAGCTGCAATTGTTGGCAATGGACTACGAGCGATACGCAGAAAGCCTTCGTAGATCACACCGAGGCTCTCGCCCGTTGCTTCTGCGAGATTGCCCAGGTTTGCTCCTGCACAGAATGCTGGCGCTGCGCCCGTGACGACGAGTGCGCCGATGTTCGGGTCGCCCTCAATCTTGTCCATCGCAGCAGTGATCTCTTCGACCATTGGTGCCGTGAGCGTGTTGCGCTCATCGGGGTTGTTCAGGGTGAGGGTGGCGACGCCGTCGGTGACGGTCACAGTGACAAGGCTCATGGTCTAAGTTTCGCACACCGGCTTCTCCGACTCCTCCCCCGCTCGCCTACGGTGGAGCCCATGTCCGATGTGATCCTGTACGAGGTGAGCGAAAGAATCGCCACCATCACCTTTAACCGTCCCGCCGCTCGCAACGCCCTGAGCAGTGAGGTCCTCACGCTCTTGCCACAGCTCATGCTGAAGGCTGATGCCGACGACAATGTTGATGTCCTGATTCTCACCGGCTCCGACCCTGCCTTTTGTGCTGGTCTCGACCTCAAGGAACTGGGCGATACAGCCGGCAACTTGGGTGGCACGGGTGCCGATGGCGGCGTGAACTCCACAGGCGTTCGCGGACCCTTCCCCAAGATTTCAAAGCCGCTCATTGGCGCTGTCAATGGCGTGGCAATCACCGGTGGTTTTGAACTCGCACTGAACTGCGACTTCCTCATTGCTTCCGAGCACGCAAAGTTTGGTGACACTCACTCACGTGTTGGCATCATGCCCGGATGGGGTCTCACCGTGTTGTTGCCACAAGCCATCGGCGTGCGTCGTGCGCGAGAGATGAGTTTCACTGGCAACTTCATGTTGGCCGACGAAGCATTGGCATTTGGTCTGGTGAATCACGTTGTTCCTCACGCTGATCTCATTCCATTCACACGTCAGATTGCACTCGACATCATTGGCAACGAACAAGATGGCGTTCGCCAAATTCGTTCTACCTACGCATCACACGCGCAAGAGATGGATAAGTGGGAACACGAGTCCGCCGTCGGTGCGCAGTGGCGCAAGGCGCAATTCGACCCGAAGAAGGTTGCAGAGCGTCGCGCAAAGATCATGGAGCGCGGCCGCAAGATGTGATGCGGGATGTAATGAAGGGGCCTAGCGCCCCCGAGTTACGCCGAGAGTTCGGAGACGGCGGTGATGGTGATGCCACCACGCGGATGCTGAGTGAGAACAACACGCACGCTCTTGGGCTTCGCTGTTGCCATCACTTCACCAGCGATCTCAGCTGCAAGTGCTTCAGCGAAGACTGCACGCTCGCGGAAACCCCAGAGATACAACTTCAAGCTCTTTGACTCGATGCAGTGCTTGTTCGGCACGTACTCGATGACAACAGTGGAGATATCAGGCTGACCAGTCACTGGACAGAATGACTGCAACTCATCGGACTCAAAAGTCACAGACGAGATGTTTGCTGGTGCTGGAAACACTTCAACGTGCGCAATGGCGTGTTGAATTGTTTGACCAAGAACGGTGAGGCCTGATGTGTCACTCATGTCAATAAGCGTAAGGGTTATTTGAGGTCGTCAGGCAGGAGACTTGCCAATGACACCAACGGACGTGGGCCAACGTGCGAAATCACTTCAGCAGCTGCGATGGCGCCGATGCGAGCACAACTGGTGAGGTCTTTACCCTGGGTCAGACCCCGAAGGAATCCCGCCGCAAACAAATCACCAGCACCCGTGGTGTCAACAACCTGCGCAACGGGTGCTGCGGGAACAGCGTGAATGTCATCGCGCGTCACGATGACGGAGCCCTTTTCGCTGCGGGTCACTGCAGCGATGTGGCAATCATGGCGCAACAACTGCACAGCCTCATCGAAATCGGCCACTTCGTAGAGTGACTTCAATTCATCTTCATTGGCGAACAACAAGTCGATCTCATCACGCACGAGTGCACGGAAATCATCACGATGGCGATCAACACAGAATGAGTCACTGAGAGTAAGTGCCACAACACGACCTTGCGCGTGAGCGATTGAAGCGGCTGTGCGGAATGCCTGCTTTGCTTCATCACGATCGAAGAGATACCCCTCGAGATACAGGATTGCGCCTGCACCGATAATGCCGGCGTCCAAGTCATCAAACGACAAGAGCGTTGACACACCGAGGTACGTATTCATGGTGCGCTGCGCGTCGGGCGTCACTGCAATGATGCAACGACCTGTTGGAATGTCTGATGCGGCACCACCACTGCGGAAGTCAACACCGATTGATGTCATGTCTGAGGCGAACTCGCGACCCAAGTCGTCGTCAGAGACTTTGCCGATGAACGCAACGTCGCCCCCGAGGCTGGCGACACCCGCAAGGGTGTTCGCACCTGAACCACCACTGGTGCGAGTGGACTGCCCCACAGCAGCAGTGAGATGCACTGCACGATCAGTTTCGATGAGGGCCATTGAGCCCTTCACCATGTCGTTGGCACCAAGGAACGCATCGTCGACCATGGCAATCATGTCGACAAGGGCATTACCCACACCGACGACGTCGTACTGGATGCCCTCTTTATTGGTGAGAGCAGGGATATGGGCGGTGAAGGGATGACTGCGTGGCACGGATGTCAACGGTAGTCGTGTTGACACCACCGTTAGCCTTTATTGCGTGAGCCACCTCAATAGCCCTTTCCGTTTGCCCCGCACCGTTCTGCCATCGCGCTATCAGGTGTCGTTGGTCCCCGATTTGGACAATGCATCGTTCACTGGAACGGTCAGTATCGCTGCCGAGGCAGTTCAAGCTGCAAGCGAGATTGTGTTGAACGCCATTGAGTTGCAGATTCACTCCGTCAGCGTGAACGGGACTGATGCCACCTTTTCATTGAATGAGGAACTCGAGCGCCTCATCATCAACACCGCCGTGACCGCCGGTCCCGTCACGATCGATATTGCATTCACCGGCATCCTGAATGACAAGTTGCGTGGTTTTTATCGTTCGACATTTGTTGACGACTCAGGTACCACTCGCACAATTGCCACGACTCAAATGCAGAGCACCGATTGCCGTCGCGCATTCCCTTGTTTCGATGAACCCGATTTCAAAGCCGTGTTTGCCATTGACCTCACTTTTGCCAGCGACCTCATGGCGGTTTCCAACAGTCGCGAAGTTCGCCGCGAAGACCTCGGCAACGGTGCTACTCGTGCGTGGTTCGCAGACACGATGATCATGTCCACGTACTTAGTGGCCTTTGTTGTCGGACCACTGGAAGCAACAGACACTGTGATGGTGGGCGATGTTGCATTGCGACTCATTCATGTGCCTGGCAAGAGCCATCTCACCGAGTTCGGAATGCGGATTGGCGCCTTCGCTCTTGACTGGTTCCAGAACTACTACGGCATTCCCTATCCGGGCGACAAGTGCGACCTTCTTGCACTCCCTGACTTTGCTGCAGGCGCAATGGAAAACCTCGGTTGCATCACCTTCCGCGAAGTGTTGTTACTGGTGGACCCCGCAACATCAACACAAGTGGAACAAGAACTTGTTGCTGCCGTTGTGGCGCACGAATTGGCACACATGTGGTTTGGTGACCTCGTCACCATGCGTTGGTGGAATGGCATTTGGCTTAACGAAGCTTTCGCGACATTTATGGAAGTTGCAGCCGCCGATGCGTTTGCACCGCAGTGGAAGATGTGGACCTCGTTTGGCCTCGACCGCAGTGCAGCATTCGATGTTGACTCATTGCATTCAACGCGCACCGTTGAGTTCCCCGTGGAATCACCCGCCGATGCAGACGGCATGTTCGATGTGCTCACATATCAAAAGGGCGGTGCACTGTTGCGCATGCTCGAGCAATACCTCGGCCCTGATCGATTCCGTGCAGGTGTGAGCCATTACCTCACCAAGCATTCCTACGGAAACACCGAAACGAATGACTTATGGGATGCCATTGAACATGTTGTGTCCACCGATGGTGGCGAGATAGTTCCTGTACGCCAGTTAATGGACTCGTGGATCTGGCAAGCCGGCTACCCCTTGGTGTCTGCGCGAGTTGACAACACCGATCTCGTTCTGTCACAACGTCAGTTCACGTTCGACAACAACCCGGATGCGACCATTTGGGTTGTTCCTGTCCATGTGCGCATCGGCAACGACACACAGAAACTTCTTCTCGAAGGCGATGACATTCGCATCACGATGAAGAACCCGGACGACGTTGTCGTTGTCAACGCCGGTGGTTCAGGTTTCTTCCGCGTGGAATACTCAGCCGACCTCATGTCACGCATCTCGGGCGAGACACTGCACAGCCTCACCACGCTTGAGCGATACAACCTGGTGGACGATGCATGGAACGCCGTGGTGGCCGGTGCAGTCAGCGCAGATCGCTTCATGGCATTTGCGCAGAACTTCACCGATGAGACAGACCTCGCCGTGTGGCAAGCACTGAACAAGGGCCTTGTTGGTCTCGGCCGCATGTTGAACCGTGACGAAATGACTCCGTACAACGGATTCATTCGGGCGTTGGTCTCCCCTACCTACGCCACCTTGGGCGCGAACCCCGTTGATGGCGAACCAGACCTCACCGCCAAACTGCGTGGACTCTTGCTCTCCACGCTTGCTGTTCTCGGTGATGATGAATCCGCGCAGAAGCGATGCCGAGAGATTCTGTTCAACAATGCAACAACAGAACCAGAACTTGTGGCCGCTGCAACAAATATTGTCGCCGCCACCGGCGATGCACAGGACTACGAATGGTTCCTAGGTCGCTTCAAAGACCCTTCAACTCCGCAGGACCGCATTCGCATGTTGTACGCGCTCGCTGAGTTCGACGATGCGGAACTCATGCAACGCACGTGCGATCTTGCATTCTCAGACGAAGTCAAGAGCCAAGATGCGCCGTTCCTCATCACGCGCGCAATCGCAAACAAGTATCACGGTGACATCGCATGGGCGGCAGCACAGAAGAACTGGGCATACGCCAATGAGAAGTTCCCTGGTAACACCATTGTTCGCATGGTGAGCTCCATCACCACTCTGAATACACCAGCGCACGAAACACAAATGGCGTCTTTCTTCTCTGAACACCCCATTCCGCAAGCCGTGAAAACACTGGAGCAGGTGCTCGAGCGTCAACGCATCAACGTTGCGTTGCGCTCCCGTGAGACGTCATCACTGAAGTCCGCATTACAGTCCTAACATCGCTCTTCTTCCAACAACTGCAACTCACGACGCACGCATCCTCGTCTTCACGCGTGCCATCAGATCATTTGTTGATGGAATCGCATTCGTAGTTCTGCCCGCCTATCTCCTGCACCTAGGTTTCAGCGGTGTTCAGATCGGCACAGTTGTCGCAGCTTCTCTTTTGGGTTCAGCCGTCCTCACCTTGGTCACTGGCTTTGTTGCACATCGCTTCAACCCAGCGCGACTTCTTTCCATCGCGTCGTGGATCATGATCATCACGGGTGTTGCTTTCGGACTCTCGCAGTCATTTATCCTGCTCGTCATCATCGGCATTATCACCACGATGAATCCCAGTGCTGGCGACGTCAGTCCGTTCCTTCCGTTAGAGCAATCACTCTTGGCAGACAACGTAGGTGCCACTGAACGAACAAGCCTCTTTGCTCGCTATGCGCTCACTGCAAGCCTTGTTGGTTCTGTTGGCGCACTGTGCGCAGGCCTCCCCGTTGTTATTGCCCGGCACTTCGAATATGCCGATCAGACTGGCCGACAAGCTGCATTCATTTTCTACGGCCTCGCTGGATTCATTCTCTTGTTTGCCTATTCGCACTTGTCTGACACGTCTCGCATGCGTGCATCAAAGACCGACTCCGCTCTCAGTTCGAAATCGCGACGCATCGTGTTCAGGCTTTCCGCACTGTTCAGTCTTGACGCCATGGGGGGCGGCTTTGCCACGCAGGCCATCTTTGCCCTCTGGGTCTTCCACAAGTTCGGCATCTCTATGGAGACTCTCGGCATTGTCTTTTTCGCCGCTGGCACTGTTGCTGCCTTTTCTTCACTTGCTGCAGTCAAGATTGCTGAACATATTGGGCTTGTTCGCACGATGGTCTTCACACATATCCCCGCCAGCGTGTTACTTATCCTCGTGGCACTTGCACCCAATGTGTGGATCGCAATGGCATTGTTTATCTTGCGCGGACTTCTCAGTCAAATGGACGTGCCCGTACGCACCAGTTATGTGATGGCCGTCGTTGCACCAACAGAGCGTGCAGCAGCAGCCAGCATCACAAATGTTCCTCGCAGCCTTGCATCGGCATTGCCACCAATCGCCGCTGGCTGGATGCTTGACCAATCCACATTCGGATGGCCACTCATTATTTGTGCAGTCTGCAAAATCACATACGACTTGCTGCTGCTGAAGATGTTTAAAGATGTCCGCCCTCCCGAAGAGAGCAACAGCTAGTTAGCGAGACGTTGGCGTGAGAGCGCCGCTTCCGACCATGTCGCGAAGGGCGGTCTTCAAGAACTTGCCTGCAGCGTTGCGTGGCAACTCTTCATTCATGATGACCACGTGATTAGGCACCTTGAATGAGGAGATCTTTCCGTCGAGGAACTTCCACAGATCTTCTGCAGTCAAAGAAGCACCGTCGGTCACCTTGATGGCAACAGCAACTTCTTCACCGAGACGCTCGTGTGGAACACCGAACACAGCAACTTCGTGTACTGCAGGGTGCTCGTAGATGGAGCCTTCGACTTCGGAACAGAACACGTTCTCGCCACCGCGAAGAATCATGTCCTTGATGCGGTCCTTGATGAACAAGAAGCCTTCTTCATCGATGTAGCCACCGTCACCGGTGTGCAACCAGCCGTTTTCGATTGCTTCTGCAGTTGCGTCTGGACGGTTCCAGTAACCACGAATGAGCATTGGGCCCGACATCATGATTTCGCCGTATTCACCAACGCCAAGGACTTCCTTGGTTACTGGGTCCCACACCTGCACGCCCATCGGACGAATAGCGCGACCTGTTGACGTCGGACGGTCGGTGTAGAACTTGCCCAAGTTCCCTGGACCAAATGCGTTGGTCTCGGTCATGCCGTAGCCCAACTGTGGGCCACCCTTCTTGATGCTCTTTGCAACCTTGTCGACAAGTGCTGCTGGTGCTGGTGCACCGCCGCCGCCCACTGCCTTCAGCGAAGTGGTGTCGTACTTTTCGAAATCAGGATGGTTGACCAAGTCCCAGCTTTGTGTGGGAACACCAACGAAGTTTGTGATGCGCTCTTGCTCAATGATGGGCAAAGCCTTACCTGCATCCCACTTGTACATGATGACGAGCTTGAGGCCAGCCATGAAACAGCTGAGCATCACAGGCACGCAACCTGTCACGTGGAAGAGAGGCACGATGAGAATGAAGGATGTGTCGAAGACAGGATCGTTCGGGTCAACTGGCTCTGGATCGGTGGCAAGTGCCAACACGCCATTACGTGCCGCGAATGCCATGAGAGAGCTCACCACAGCGCGGTGTGTGCTGACAGCACCCTTCGGGCGACCAGTGGTGCCAGAGGTGTACAAGATGGTGCAGTCGTCATCAGGGTCGATGTCGACCATGA
>CAEZWV010000018.1_pt1 | contig 31081 bp, 33 predicted proteins | sample 7265081 | NCBI WGS metagenome assembly CAEZWV01 (sample SAMEA6813891, study PRJEB35770) | uncultured Acidimicrobiaceae bacterium | biome: Freshwater; feature: Freshwater reservoir; material: water | place: Czech Republic | collected 2015-11-04 | depth 0.5m m
AGCCTTCAGTTGTAATTAAGCAAAGAAAAAGGGCCCACCCCGTTTGGGGTGGGCCCTTTTCTGTTTCTTCTTCTAACTCAGTTGCAGGAAGAGTTTCTGAGCCGAGTTACCACCAGGACCGGTTGGTTCAACTTGGATGTCAACAGTCAGCTTTCCTGCTCCCCATGTGACAGAGCGGTCGGAAAAGCACTTTCCGATATTCCATGTCAAAGTCATCGTTGGAGGTGCAGTCTTGTTGATCGGTTGATCCGACGTCAGAGCTGTGTCAGTCGTGGTCGACGCATCACACTTACCTGGACCACCAGGTCCGTTGTTCACATTGTTTGGAATGTCTGCTGTGTACCTATATCCACCGAGGTCATAGAAATCAGCAGCCTCACCGTCGAATGCCAAACGCTGTGGGCGCAAAATCTTCAAGGTCAACTGCGAACTACTCGACACTGCAATGGGAGCAATGTTCTGCGTGTTGTAATCAACTGACTGAGCACCGGCTCCCGCATCATGCGACAAGATCATTGGATGTGTCACAAAGACGAAACCAGGACTTGAAGTGAATTCATACGACTTTCCATCTGCAGTCTTCACCTTCATCGTGAAGGTGTCCTGACCCGAGGGAAGATCATTACCCGAGAATGTCACTGGACGACTAAATGGGTAACTGGCGCCGGATCCACCGAATCCACACATTGTTCCTGCTCCAATTGACCACTGATAGTCACCTGTCGAACATTTGCCCTTCAGAAGTTCGTAATCAGCAGGCGCATACGAGACATTGTTCCCCTTGATGGCTGTATCCACGACAGCAGAACCACACACTTGAGTAATTGGCTGGAACACCATTGTCATCGAGTTTGTGATTGTGGATGCAATCTTTTCTCTCGTTGCCTCACGTGAACCTGATGCATACGCATTAATGGTGTCTGCATAGTTTCCGGCTGTGGCTTTGTAGTTCGTGAAGATGTTCCATCGAATTGCACCGCAGTCCTTTGTTCCATCATCTGCAGAAACCTGAGGCGTCGGTGTATCCGAGTCAGCTGCGTCAAGCTTTGCGTCACCGTCATCATCAACGTCAAAAGCATTGATGACGCCGTCCTTGTCCTTATCCCCACCGAGAGTCTCAGCATCCGCAGCGACAGGGCCTTCAGGGATCTGTGGAGATGGTGGTGTTGGCGGATTATTCGAGACAAGAGCCGATGAGCGAACTGAACTAGCAATCGTCTTTCCGGATTTGCCATAGCTGCCCACGCCCATCGGACGCCCCTTAAGCGCATCCGTGGCATCTGCACTGGATGTGCTCGCTACAGAGACTTTCTTCGACGCAATGGCGTAGCCCTGCTTCTTTGCCGCACCAATCTTCTTAATGCTTAATGTGCCTAAGGCGATTGTCCTTGCAGACGAACTCTTCAAACGCGAGTACACCGTCTTCGCTGACGAGGATTTGCTTCCTTTCCAGCTCAGGACAGCTGGTCCGAAATACTCACCGGTGGAGTTCACAAACTGAATGGTGATTCCTGTTGTCTTCGACACTTCTGGAGTGCTGACCGACACCTTCTGGGTTGACTTTGTCAACTTCTGACTGGCAAGTGTGCGTCCCGTGCCAGAGACAACGAGAAGCGTGAGTCCCTGACCACTCTTAATTGTTGCTGTGATTTTCCGTGCCGGCCCCACTTTGGGAACCGCGGCAGATGCCGAACTGGCAAAGCCAGTTGTACCGAGTAACACCGACACAGCAATGACGCTGCGCAGCTTCTTCCATTTTGACCCCATGGGCCCCCCTTAAATAGATATGGTGTCTGTATAGTACACAAATCCTCGAAACACGGGTTCAAAATGGGTGAACGTAGAGGAAATTCTTCGCAATCAACCCCCCAGAAGAAAGAGGACTTCTGTAAGTCCCAAGCCTCGATCAGGCGGTCCCACGACGGGACATGAAGCACTGATTTCGTACAATTGTCCCTTCAGCCATCCCCCCAGGCTTTATGTACTTTTTCTCTGTCACTCAACGTCTTCTAGTTCGCCGCTTCATGGCTGTTTTCTTCGGCCTTTTGCTCCTCGCTCAGGCAGCACCAACTTCTGCAACACAAGCGGCGGCCGATATCTCGCAATCTGATGTCAACGTGCTGTTTATCGTTCTCGATGAAGCACCTCTCTTTCCTTTACTGAAGACGGACGGAACCATTAACAGAGAGCGGTACCCAGGATTCGCGTCACTCGCCGACAACTCCACTTGGTACCGAAATGCGATGACGACGGCACAACGCACCACCGAGGCTGTACCTGCTGTTCTCACGGGCAAATGGCCCACCTTCAAGAACTATCCATACTTCAGAGATCATCCAAAGAATCTCTTCACGCTTTTGCGTGATGAGAAAAAACTGAATGTGTATCAGGCCATCACCAATCTGTGCCCAAAGAATGTCTGTGCTAACGCACCATCACGGGATGACAAGAAGATTCTGATGCAAGTACGAGAGATGAAAACCGCTATCTCGCGAGCAGCAACTGCCACGACTCCCACACTTAACTTTGCTCACGTGTTATTGCCACATCGCCCATGGAGCCTTGTTCCTGATCTGCGGTTCATGTCAAACGTATTGGAGTTCCCTGATCCGCGCAGCGAATTTCTGGTTGATCGACGCCGAGATAATTATCAATCGATGTTGCGACAGTACGTTGCGACCGACGTTCTGATTGGTGATCTTGTCAACACGATAAAGGCATCGCCCAACTGGGACAACACAATGATTGTGGTCACCGCAGACCATGGCATCACCTTTGAGCCGGGCAAGTCATATCGAGACACTATTGATACCAAGAGCCCCGGAACAATGGAAGACATCTTTCGGGTTCCTCTCTTCATCAAGTACCCGCGCCAAACAACTTCATCTGTGTCGGATTGTCCTGCTTCATCTGTCGACCTACTGCCCACAGTTCTTGCAGCTTCATCACAGAGGAGCTACACCAAGACGGACGGATCGAACCTCGCTTCATCATGCCCCCAGCGTGCACGCCGAACAGTGCGTTGGCCTGCTGGGAGTTTTCAACTCTCCACAACTTTTCCTTCACTAATGAAACGAGTGAAGTACTACGACAAATGGATTGATGCAGATAGCGATGTCGACGGAATTTATCGAAGTGGTCTGAGTGGCTCTTTGCTCGGCACCTCTGCGCCTGCCTCGCCCACCGCAACAACATCAATTTCTTGGCGCTTGAATCTGGCACAGAACTACCAAAGCATCGGATGGGGCCGCCTCTCCCCTGTCCCCGCACGCGCATCAGGGCTTCTGTTCCCTTCGAAAAGAATGTGCAGGCGATGCGAGGGGCTCATTGCGATTAATGACAAGTTCGTCGGTGTTGTCTCAGAAGTAGCTGGCGCACAACCCAATAAAGAAGGCATCTACTTCTCCAGCTCACTCATGACTCGTCTCATGGAGCCGGGTCCAGCCACCGTTGAACTATGGATTGCCAACTGGACAAGGAAGACGCCCACGCTTCAGCGTGTCGGACCTGCTCGAAAATGACATAAGGTCAAGGTGACCCCCCAAGGCACAACCGATAGGACGCCGTGGGTAATTCAGACCAGATTCGATTTCGTCGCCGCACGAGTCGACTTTGCGGTGCGCTCGCTCTGGTATCTGTTATAACACTGATCACACCAGGACTGAGTTCCGCAGCACAAAGCTCTTCCCTTCCTCCCGCGCAGTCCGACATCACGATCGCGATGATCGTTCTAGATGAAGCGATGCTTTCTCCTCTGCTTCGTACCGATGGAACAATCAATCGCAAGAGATTCCCGGGGTTTGCAGCGCTTGCAGATACCTCAACGTGGTACCGCAACATGTTGGGAACCTCCCAACGAACCACAGAGGCGGTGCCATCAATTCTTGATGGTCAATGGCCCTCACTGAAGAAGTATCCGATTCTGCGGGATCACCCCAACAATCTGTTCACGTATATGCAGGGCAAGAAGGATCTCAACGTCTATCAGTCGGTGACAAAGCTATGCCCGAAGGGAGTGTGCACGAATGCTGGGCCTTTGTATTTACGACTGGTGGACAGACAGGTACAGAGGTTCGAAGAATTCATTGAGGCATCAGTGTCATCCACAAATCCCGCGTTGCACTTCACACATCTGCTCTTGCCGCATCGTCCTTGGGGACTCGCACCTGATCTGCGCATTGCACCCGACCTTGTGCAATTCGTTGACACACGCAGCGAACGTCTTGTTGATCGTCGTCGCGACAACTATCAGTCAATGTTGCGTCAATACGTAGCGACCGACACTCTTCTTTTGGAGTTCATTAACAAACTAAAGGCGTCCCCTAATTGGGACAACACCATGGTTGTGGTCACTGCAGACCACGGCATCACTTTTGTGCCAGGCGAGTCGTATCGCGACAAAATCAATGTGAATAATCCGGGAACACTCGAGGACATCTATCGCGTGCCTCTCTTCATCAAATACCCACAACAGAACAAAAGTGCCATCAGCGATTGTCCCGCCTCATCAATTGACATCTTGGCCACCATCATTGCAACAAACGCAGTGAAGTCTGGCTGGACAACAGACGGAGTCAACTTGCGGCGCACATGTCCGCAACGAACGTCGCGCCGCATCCAATGGCCGTACAGCACGTCACAGATCTCAACCGATTTCACTGCTGTCCTTGAGCGCGTTCGCTACTACGACAATTGGATCGATGCCAATGGAGATGTTGATGACATTTATCGCGTCGAATTGAGCGGACGTCTTCTCGGCAGGAAGGCACCAACAAGTGCACCGTCAAATGTCAGTGTGACGTGGTCATTGAATGGCGCGGAGGGATACCAGAACATCGGCACGGGGCGCCTGGCACCAGTTCCCACGCGCGCATCAGGAACGCTGCAAACACAGAGCAATCTGTGCGTACGATGCGAAGGACTAATCGCAGTCAATGGCCGCTTTGTCGGCGTACTCCCTGAACTTGCGGGAATGACTTCCGAGATGGGTGCGTTGCCATTCTCCAGCAGCTTGATGTCTCGCTTCATGAACCCAGGAAAGAACGCTGTGGAGTTATGGGTGGCCGACTGGACAGCCGACAAGCCTTTGCTGACCCGCGTAGGAGCACCAGTTAAATGACGGAGTTGTGGGCGTTGAGGGACTCGAACCCCCGACCCTCTCCTTGTAAGGGAGATGCTCTAGCCAACTGAGCTAAACGCCCGCAGATGCAGGAACTGTCAGGATATCGCAAGACTCTCCTCCCGACTCCTCTCCCCATGACAGAACCCCGTCATACAGTGGCTACATGGAACTAGAGGAAGCGGAACAGGCAACTGGCACCCCTCTCTCCGATGTCATTTTTTGCGTTCTCGACATCGAGACTGCTGGCGGTAGCCCTAACGGGGCTGGCATCACGGAAATTGCGGCCGTGAAGTACCAGGGCGGATACGAGATTGATCGGTTCAACGTTCTCATTGATCCAGAAACCACCATCCCTTCATTCATCGTCATTCTCACGGGCATCTCAGACAGCATGGTTCGCAATCAGCCCACTATTCGCGAGCACATTGCACCGCTTCTTGAATTCATCGGAGACTCGGTTCTTGTAGCGCACAACGCCCGCTTCGATATTGGCTTCATCAATGCAGCTCTCGACAGATTCGACATGCCTCTCCTCTCGCACAAAGTTGTCGATACGTTGCAACTTGCGCGTCGCCTTATCCGTAGCGAAGTGCCCAACTGCAAGCTCTCCACTCTCGCTTCATACTTGAATCTCAATCATCAGCCGATTCACCGTGCCCTTGACGATGTCTTAGCAACAGGCGATTTGTTGCACTATCTCATCGAGCGCGCGTCGTCACTGGGTACTCATTGCCTCGACGACCTCATCGCACTTCCTCAGATGAGTAGCCACCCTCAATCGGGCAAGTTAAAACTCACCGAAGACTTACCTCGGACGTGCGGCGTGTACTTCTTTGTCGACGCACAGAACGACATTTTGTATGTCGGCAAGGCCAGCAACATTCGATCTCGTGTGCGTAGCTACTTCGGCACCGGAGAATCACGCAACAAAGTAGGCAAGCTGCTCAAGATCATGCAGGGTGTTCACTTCATCGAGACGCCCGACATCTTGACGGCCGAAGTAATTGAGTCCCGCATCATTAGTCGCGCTCGTCCGCGATACAACCACGCAGGCACACGCGCTGATAAGTACAGCTACGTTCGCTTCACCACCGATGATGACTGGCCTCGGCTAGTAGTCACCAAAGTGCCATCACCCAAAGGCATCACCATTGGTCCGTTCACCACCAAGGCCATGGCACGCGACATCGTCGATGCAATCGAATCGGTAATTCCCCTCAGTCGATGCACTGTTCGCATGGGGCGCAATTACTCCCCGCCTTCAGATGCGGAAGTCTGTTCTGCAGCACGGCTCGGCCTTGCGCAATGCCCGTGTTCTGGTACTGCTGATCCAACGGAATACGCACGATTGGTCGCCGTAGTCAGCGACACATTGCTTGGCAACCCTGCCGACGTCATCGCTTTACTCACAACAAAGATGCATAAGCATTCGGAGGCCAAGCGTTACGAGGACGCTGCATTTATCCGTGACCGCATCATCAACCTTGAGACAGCCCTCGAACGTCAGAAACAGGCTCAAGAGTTGTGCAGTTCAGGTGATCTCACGTTTGAGCACGAAGGAATCATCTATGAGGTTTCTCATGGCATTCTCCGCAACACTCGCCGAGAGAATCAACTCTTTGCGCCCATGCAGAACTCGGGTATTGCCGTTGAACATCTCACCGCACCACCGGAGTCGGCACTCATTCATGACACCTTGGTTCGTACCGATGCGCTCAATGAAGTGATGTGCATCTCACGATTCGTTCGTAAGAACGAGATCGCCATCGCTTAGCCAAAGGCCCGAACGGGGCGCACCCGCAGTGCCTTGACGCCATTTTCTGCATCTGGCGACAACCACTTCTCACGATCAAACTGCTGACCATCCTTGAAGTTGACAGTCCACGCATTGTTGTAGTCGTACTCACTTGACGACCAGTAGAAACTACGTGCATAACTACCAATGCGCAGATACGCAGTCGACAGAATCGAATACATCACGTTGAGTTCATCCTTTGAAGGCAGGAACCAATCGTCGTACCCGTTCAGAACCATGGAATCTGCATACCGAGCCGCGTAACGGCCACGTCCATAAGCCTTCACAATCGCGGTGGTGTTGATCCGCCCCATCCCAATCGCTTTTGATCGCACACGTTTGATCCGAGCTAGCTGACCAATTGAATCCCGATACACAGGCTTGCGACGATCAATGGCATTCAGTCTCTTCCAGGGAAGTCCCACACCTTCCATCTCTACTGGCGCCGCTTCCATGTATCGACCCCACGCTTTACTCACACCCGCGTCATAGAAAACAACACCGCCACCGGGACCAATGTCTCCGACAACACAGGGTCCCGTGTTCGTGCACGTGTTTCCGGTGAGAACCGGATTCGACTGCGTGGGAGGTACACCAATTCCTGCAGGGAACGAACGCATTGCCATCACTTGATACGGCAACGAGGGCCAACCAGAACCACGATGCAGACGATTGCGTGTGAGTTGTTTAATCCCTGTGATTGCACCCACTCCACTTTCATCGGTGAACTGAGTGCCATCTTGAAACATTTGATACCAGGCATAGTTCGCAGAGTTCTCTGACGATGACCAATACGCAGCTTTCACAATCCTGGGAACGCCGTAGATCGCATGTGTTCGATACACGGCGTCTAGTTCATCTTTCGATGGAAGAAACCAATCGTCATATCCATTTCGAACAAAGGCGTCGACAAACGAGGCGGCATATCGTCCTGCGCCACTTTGGGCGATGATGGCGGAGGTGTTGAGGCGCCCGTAGCCCACTGCTTTGGCATCAATATGAGCACGACCTGTGACATCACCCGCATACAACGACGTGGTGGGCTGCAGCGACCATGGGCGCCCAGCACCTGACGGCACAGACACAGCTTCCAGGTAGCGACCCCACCACTGCAGCGAACCAGCGTCATACACAATGCGACCACCACCGGGTCCGAAGTTTCCGATGCGACATTCACCGCCTTGCGCGCATGTCGGATCAGCTGCTTGTGCAGAGGTCGATGAAAGCGACGCCATCAACACAAGTGCAGTGACAAGCAATGAAAGCCGACGAAGAACCATGACTCAGTTCTACTTCAGAAAACAGTTGGTCTACTGACGGCGAGCAATCATCAGTGAATTCATCATCGCTTGAGATGATGCAACAACTGGTCGACGGCGAGCATCAATGTCAACTGTCATCAGGTCTCGACCTTCCGCTTCTGCGACAAGAGCACCCGCTTCGGTACAGATAAGTACTGCAGCGAGGTAGTCCCATACTCCTAGTCCACCGTCGAAATCGATGTAACCATCAAGCGCACCCTTTGCCACGAGAGAGATGTCAAGAGATGCTGCACCCATCGTACGCACTTGCCACCAGCCATGCGTGGGGGCCGGCAATGCATTCACACCAACTACAGCAGTTCGAGTGTCCTCAATGGGCTGAACGCGCAACCGCATGCCATCAACATTGGAACCAGCACCACGAATAGCGGCGTAGCGGGTCTCGCTTCCCGACTGCTCTGCCACGAGTGCAACACGCGGACCATCAGAATCAACTACACACAACGAGGTTGCATACCACGGAAGACCTTTACTTGCATTCGTCGAACCATCAACGGGGTCAACCACAATCAGAAGTTTTCCTGCCGGCAATGGCCATTCCAGGTCGCCCACACCCGACTCCTCACTGAGAACAAAGAACCCAGCTGCCTCGCACATATCAACGACAACCTCATCGACGGCGACATCCCCGGTGTACTGGCCTTCTCGATGGCCAGTAAGTGACCAGGAGACAGTTTCATCAATCATGTCTGCCGCAGCATCAGCAACATCATGGAGAAAGCCCAGGATGTCACGGTCATCAGAATCTGCATCAAAGCGTCGCACGTTCAAACGGTAGTGTCATTGCGTGGCAGTTATTGACATAGCCGGCTTTGTCAGCGATTTAAAGAGTCACGCAGTGGATCATGGTTTCCATGTCCACGATGAGCGTCACTTTGTCGAGACTTACTCATTGCGCCAGCTATGGGAAGTCGATCTTCACCCTGAAGAGGCCTGCACTGGTCCGATTGACCTTCATGTCAGCCTTGAGATCGACCCACGCACTCTCTTGAACTTTGAAGATGTAGTGCTGGCAATGGACGACCCGGACGATGAACCAATTGGTGATTTCAGTTTCCCTCTCGTTTTCACCTGGGCATTCCCACCTCTCGTTCATCCACCAGACCTTCTGGTCCTGGCGACAGAGGTTGCCGGACTGGGCGGCCTTGATCTTCCGTTAGAGATTTCGGCAATCGATTCGTACCAAAAAGTCACTGATGCTCCAGAACGCAGTCTCACTGTGATTGGACGCGTCCCGATATCCCTCGCAATGGTCTATCGAGGTGAGACCGAGTCTGTCTGCCCGATACTCGACAAGTGCCGAGAAGTGAGTCTCGACTTGCTGCATCGCGTTCCTGCATGGATTGGCGACAGCAGTTTCTAACGAGCGGTCAGCGTGACGCGGGCGACGAGTCCGATCTGACCATCGCTGCGTGGCAATAGTTCTGTCGTTCCACCACTGGCAACTGCTAATTGTCGAACAATTGCTAAGCCCAATCCCGTACCTGGCGAGTTTTCAGTGTGCTGTCCTCGCCAGAAACGTTCGAACGCACGTGAACGCTGCTCTTCACTCAGGCCTGGGCCTTCGTCAATCACATCAACACTCACGTGGGAAGCATCACGTGCCACAACGAGAGCAATCGTTGAATCATCTGGGGCAACACCCAAAGCATTGTCAATGTAGTTATCGATGATTTGTTCAAGAGCTCCGTCAATTCCGGCACACAGCGCCTGCCCTGGTGCAGTGATTGTCAATGACACATTTCTTTCACTCGCGAGAGAATCCCACATCTCAATTCGTGAGTGAGCAATTAATGCCGCATCTACTGTGACCGTTGCAGCGGTCCCACCTTCAATACGAGCCAACGCCAACAGTTGCTCCACCATCTCCTGCAGTCGATCTGTCTCAGCTCGTGACGCCTCAATGGCATGAGCAGCATCCGGAGAGCCATCGCCAAGCGCCATTTGGGCTTGTTCAAGCCTTAGTCGTAATGCCGTGAGTGGCGTACGCAACTGATGCGACACCGAACCTGCGAACTGTTTCTGGTTCTCCACCATCAAACCAAGGCGTCCTGCCATCACATTGAATGACCGCGACAATTCACGCAACTCTGGTGGACCGCTGGAATCATCGGCTCGCACCGAGAAGTCACCATCCGCAAGTTTTTCCGTGCGACGCGTGAGGCGTGTGATCGGACGAGCGATGCCTAGCGCAAATGGAATTGCCAAGGCCCCTGCAACAAGCAAAGTGAAGAAACCAGCAAGCACGATGCCCAGCACTCGGTCACGCACTTCCTGATCGATACGAGACTGTGGGCTAGAGAATCGAACAACACCAAGAACTTCATCGCCAAGGAAAACAGGGACTGCAACAAAGACCAAACGTTGGCCGAGCGTGCGCGATGACCGTTCGCCAACTGCAGGAATACCAGTGAGCGCTGTTGCTACTTCTGGACGGTTTGAGAAATTTGAACCAACTGTGAGCGTGGGATCATTCGAAGCAACAACGAGTCCCAGTGCGTTCGTGACAAGTACGCGAGCTCCCTTCGATGCTGAATGCTCTGCGATATACGGCTGCAACGAAGGAAGACTCGATCCCGCACTGGTATTCAATGTCTCTTTTGCATGGCCCGCAAGAATGAACGCATCTCGTTCTAAGGCCGTAATGAGACGTTCACGCTCCACCTTGGCCACAAAGGATGCAAGGGGAATACCAAACACAAGCAACATGACTGCAGCAACACCCATCAGTGCCACAACAAGGCGCTTTCTCACGCAGCAACCTCTACGTACTTGAAGCCAACTCCGCGTACCGATTGAATCCAGTCTGGACTTCCCAATTTCTTACGAATAGAAGCGATATGCGCGTCAAGAGTCTTTGTGGTTCCGTACCAATTGGTATCCCACACGTGTTCAAGGATGTCATTACGACGGAACACAGTGCCTGGCTCTGCATACAAATACGCGAGAAGATCGAATTCTTTTGCAGTGAGCGAAATCTCAATGCCATCAAGAAGAACGACGTGAGATCGTTCATCAATCTGCAAGCGGACACCTTCACGCATCGTTGTCACTGGGGGCGTCTCGGCATTACGACGGGTTACCGCACGAATGCGTGCAAGAAGTTCTCGCTGACTAAAAGGTTTGACGACATAATCATCAGCTCCGAGTTCCAATCCAAGAACTCGATCTAGTTCGTCTCCGCGGGCACTCACAATGATGATTGGCACAGAAGACGATTCACGGATTGTCTTCGAAACATCAAGGCCGTCCATGTCTGGTAGACCCAAATCCATCAGGACAACATCGGGGGATGCATCAGAAACTGCTGCGATTGCTTCCACGCCAGTCGTCACATGCTGCACATCAAGTCCGGCTTGCCGAAGCGATGCAATCACCGACTCCGCAATGGACTTATCGTCCTCAACCAACAGCACTTTCACACTCCCATTGTGCCTCGTCACCACGAACTCACCCCTGATTCCCATTTCTTTACTAAATCTTGGATAAGCCCACACCGTCCCCTGTATTGAGTACCCGTACTGTTTCATGCATCGGGAAATACCCCGCGAATGGAGCATTGAGCCATGAAAACAGGAATCGCCACAGCAATCTCAGTTGCCGGAGTCATCGTCGCAGGAGTCGCTGCCTTCGCAGTGAACAACACCGTGCTTGGTGCGTCAAGCGCCGCTGGCTCAGAGATCGTGTCCACTAATCGCCCCGCTGGCGCCACACCGATCAACTCCGGTTTGGTCTCCGCTACAAACGCCAAGGCAACGCCCATCAACAGCACCACAACGACCTACACAGTGGGAAGTGCCGGAAGCGTTGTCATCGACACAGCAACAGGTGCCGCCGTGGTGACAGGAATCGCTCCTGCTGTCGGATTCACCAGTGAGTCCGCCGTGACTGATGCCATGGGCGTCGTCACAGTTCGCTTTAAGTCCACAATGCAACACCTCGATTTCATCGCGCAGATGGTGAACGGTCAAGTCACAGTCAATGTCAAGGACGTGACACCCGCTTCGCTGCAGCAATCTCCCCCACGTCAAGACCATGATGATGACGATGACGACCATGATGAGGACGAAAATCACGACGACGATCGTCATGGTGACAAAGATGACCACGACGATGAAGATCACGACGATGAGGATGACGACTAATGCTGAACGATCCACTTCTTCCCCCACCAGTACCTGTCACCGCACGATCTTCAGAAAGGACTGCAGACGAGGCCATGCCCACACGAACTTCCGCAACACGGCGCACAGCAAAGAAGCCGGCCACCGCAGCAAAAATCTTGGTGACAGGACTCTCTGCAACTGCAGTTATCGGCATGGCATCGGGTTACACGCTTGCTGGCAAGACAAAAGCTCAGCAGATCAATCAACCCGTCATGAGCCCGGTTGCAACATCTGCCATGACGCCACAACCGTCCACTCAAGTTGTAACGAACGAAGCAACTCCGTCAATAGTCGCCGCAACTCCTGCTCCTGTCATCGTTGTTCAAGTTCCACAAGCAACTCCTGCCACGCCAGGACCTTCAAACAACAACTGGCAGCAGCAACAGAGCAGCGGCTCTCGCTAAATCATGTCTCCTCGTCCGCTCACACTGGGCACTCGTCAGCACCGCATGCTGATGGGTGTCCGCTGTGAAGTGTCAGTGATTGGTGGCGACGTCCATGCCCTCGCTGAAGAAGGCCTCCGCATGGTCGCCGACCTCGAGCAATTGTGGAGTCGATTCATCCCGTCATCAGATATCTGCCGCCTTAATCGTGCTGATGGCGAACCAGTGTGGGTCGATGGCCGAACCGTTGCTCTCATTGGCCACATGATTGCTGCACACACAGCAACACAGGGCGCATACAACCCCACACTTCTCCCCACGCTGATTCAACACGGCGACACACGTTCGCTCATCGACAACAAGACATCAGCAGTCCCATCACTAGCTCACGCCTTTACTGACATTTCGGGAATCATTATTCGCGCAGACAACATCGTCACTATTCCAACGCACATGACACTGGATGCTGGCGGGCTGGGTAAAGGTTTTGCAGCAGACCTCATTGCTGATCATCTGATATCTCGTGGCGCTGAATCTGTATGCGTCAATCTTGGCGGAGACATTCGTGTCGCACGTACACCCAACACAACCCATGCATGGCCGATTCACATCATGTCGCCATCAGATGCAACACAAGCAGTGTGCACCATCTCCCTCGTACAAGGCGCAGTTGCCACATCACACACAGCTGCACGTCAACGCAATGGTCAAGGCATCACATGCCACATTGCATCTCCCAATGGCTCACCAATTCCCTTTGTTGCAGCAAGCGTCATTGCGTCGACCGGTGCCTGGGCAGAGGCGTGGACAAAGTACGCACTTCACACAAATGACACTCTTATCGAGAGTCTCGGCCTTGCAGTTCTCCGAGTGGACGCCCTCGGTGTTGTGACACACTCAGAAACATGGCAGGAGTTTCTCCAATGATTTCTTCATTGTGGTGGGACTATTCCCGAGCATCTGCCAACGTTGCGTGGGTCCTCATCCTTTTCACCATCTTGTGGGGCGTCCTTCTCACCACTCGTGTCCTTCGTGGCATGGATCGCCCTGTTTGGTTGCGAGACTTACATAGCTGGCTCGGCGGACTCACTGTGTGCTTCTCTGCGATTCACATGGTCACACTGTTGCCAGACAAATACATTGACTTCGATCTCATCAATCTCTTCATCCCGTACACCAACGCCTACAGGCCACTCGCTGTCTCACTCGGAGTCATCGGGTTCTGGACCCTCGTTGCCATCCAAGGCACTTCGCTCATGATGAAGAAGATGAGTCGCCAAACATGGCGACGCATCCACATGCTCTCGTATCCGCTGTACGGCATCATTGTGGTGCACTCGCTCAGTGCGGGAAGCGATGTGGGCACACAGCTCTACACAGGCTTCACAATGGCTCTCGCAATGACCGGAGCAGCCGTCGCAGGCATTCGATTCGTCGCTGGACGATTCATCGATCGAAAGAAACGCGAGAAGGCCGCGGCCTAGAGAAAATGGTGGGCCAGGCAGGGATCGAACCCGCGACCCAGGGATTATGAGTCCCCTGCTCTAACCAACTGAGCTACTGGCCCTTTTGTGGTCCAGAAGGGACCAAATGGCTCCGGGAGTGGGGCTCGAACCCACGACACACGGATTAACAGTCCGTTGCTCTGCCAACTGAGCTACCCCGGAAGGGAAATAGAAGGATATCAGCGCCCTTGGGAGCCCCCACAATGAAATGGCTAGTCACCATCGATGAAACTGCGTAAACGTGCGCTGTTATTCGGATGTCTGAGGCGTGCGAGGGTCTTTTGCTCAATTTGACGAATTCGCTCCCTTGTGACGCCCTCTTGCTTGGCCACGTCATCAAGGGTCAAGGGCTGGTCTGAATGAATGCCAAAACGCTTCTCAAGGATGCGGCGATCCCTCTCAGGCAGGTGCTCCAGTTCTGCCTCAATGGCAGCGATGAGCTGTCTCTTCTGCACCATCTCAATCGGAGAATCTTCTTCTCTGTTTCCCTGCACTCGATCACCCCACGTGGATGAATCCTCTTCAGACCCCACAGGTTCATCGAGGCTGATCGATACGGACGAGATCTGACGCAACTCTTCAATTTTCTCTGCCGGGATCAACGTGCGTTCAGAAAGTTCAAACACCGTCGGCTCTCGTTCAAGTTCAACAGTGAGATCTCGGTCTGCCTTCGTGATGCGATTCAACATTTCGACCACATGGCTGGGTACACGAATGGTTCGACCTTGGTCTGCCATTGCACGCATCATTGCCTGACGAATCCACCACGTTGCATATGTAGAAAACTTGAAACCTTTTTCCCAGTCGTACTTTTCAGCAGCACGCATGAGACCAATATTTCCTTCTTGAATCAAATCAAGAAGCTGCAGTTCCCGACCGTCGTACTTTCGTGCGATGGAAACAACGAGTCGCAAGTTGGCCGTGATGAGATGTTCAAACGCTTCTTCTCCTTCACGAATGACATTGCGTAACTCTCTGCGACGCGTGACGGACACTGTTCCAGATTCCTGCTCCACTTTTGCATCCTGCATTGCACGGATTGCTCGCCCGAGAGTTCGTTCGCCTTCCGCATCAAGAAGATCGACTTGACCGATCTCTTGAAGATAAATGCGGACCGTGTCTCCCGAATCCCCCGACATAATTCGAGGGGTCGAGGTTTTGCGAGGGATTGGTTTTCGCTCAATGGGGCCGGAAATGTCAGGTTCTATTTTTGCGATGGAGATATTGAGTTGCTGTAACACCGACTCGATCTGACGAATGGTGTCGGTATTTAGTTCCAGATTTCTGCACACATGTGCGACTGTGTTTGCTTCCACTGTCCCGGCGTCTGATCGCGAGGCAATAAGTGTGGCCCATTCTGCAGCATCCACATCGGGAAACGGCGGGAGATGAGCCGGCGGAGTCACTGCACTACACCTGCCGCTGAAGCCAGCCACTGCAATAAAAGAATCGCAGCGGCTGTTGCCTTCTCGGGCTTGGCGAGATCCTCCAGTGCAATTCTCACCTGGCGCTGTTGCTGGATGCTTTCCACATCCGCTATCTGACCACGCTTTTGCAGTTCGCGCCTCACCGCAGCCGCAATGAGAGACCTTGATTCCACCAAGGGGTCAGCATCCGCGTCATACACGGCCGCCCGTTCGATGATGTCTGATGCTTCAGGCGTCGCAATAGCGAGAGCTGCGTGCACATCACCATCGGTTTCCGCCAATGCCCGAAACGCCTCACGAGAAGCAATATCGACGAATAGTTCTTCAATTAACCAAGGAGCGATGGCATCCCATTCATGAATGAGCAGTGAAATTGCGATGAACCCCGCACCTTCGAGTGCTTGCTGAACAGGAGCAGCAAATGTGGCAACAACTTTGCCCCCGCGCTCTGCAGCCTTGACCAAGTCCGTCGCAGAGAGGCCCGTGTGACTCGCGACTTCTCCGGCATAGAGACGACGCACATTGGTGTCAGGGTGCTCGTTGATGAGCACCATCGCCTTCTCAGCCAGACGGGAACGAGATTCTGGTGAGCGAAGTGGATTCGCATCAAAGAGGCGCTTGAGACGGAAACCAAGGAATGGCATCGCGCCCGAAATAGCTTTCGCGAGAGCTTCAGGATCACTCTGCGCTAATTCGCCGGGGTCTTTGCCTTGCGGAAACTGCGCAACGGATACTGCAACGTCGTACTTCTTCTCCCACGCGTAAAATTTTTCTGCAGCACCTTGGCCAGCAGAATCGGCGTCGAAAGCAAGCACAACATTGCGCGCATATCGCTTCATGAGCTTCACGTGCTCTTCCGTCAATGCTGTTCCACATGTTGCAACAGCAGTTGCCAAACCGCTGATGTGAAAACCGATGACATCGGTGTAGCCCTCGCACACGATGACGCTGTCTTCTTTCACGACGTTGCCTTTGGCCCAGTTCATGCCATACAACGTGCGTGACTTCATGTAGATCGGAGTCTCTGTGGAGTTCTTGTACTTCGCAGGGTCAGTGGAACCAGGAAGAATACGACCGCCAAAAGCAACGGCAGCACCGGTCTCATCGAAGATAGGAAACATCACACGCGCTCGGAATGAATCCTGCAATCGTCCGGCTTTGTTAAGAAATCCGAGACCGACTTCATTGAGCATCGCTGCTGGTGCATTGAGTGCCTTACACAGTTGATCCCAGTCATCGGGGGCCCATCCCAATTTGTAGGTACGAGCAACATCGCCCGATAGACCGCGGGAGCGCAAATACTCACGCGCCGCACGGGCATCGGGCGCTTCCAAGAGGCGCTGGTGGTACCACTCAACGGCACGCTCCATGAGTTCTTGTAGTTCTTTACGATGCTTACGCTCACCGTTCCCTGCGCCCGATGTATAGCGCAGCTCAATGCCCGCCTTACTGGCAATGCGTTCAACGGCACCAACAAAATCCAGGTGCTCCATCTGCTGAACAAACGTGAAGACATCACCCTTTGCGCCGCAGCCGAAACACATGTACCGACCGGTTTCATCATTGACGCTGAAAGAAGGTGTGCGTTCGGAATGGAATGGGCAGAGTCCGACTTGGCCACGACCTGCGCGACGGAGTTGAGCGTGGGGAGAAACGATGTCCGACAAGGTGACAGAACTGCGCACCTTTTGAATGTCTTCCTCCGCGATTCCCATGACACGAACATTAGTGCCAATGGGACCTCCCTAAGACGGGCGACGGTTTTCGACGATGGAAGCACCCACTGAAAGACCAAGAACGACGACAATGACTGACAAAGACCACAGGGTGGAGACATGCCAGTCCCAGAAGTACGCCACAATCATCTTGAAACCGACAAAAGCGAGAATTATCGCTATTCCCCGCTGCAAGTATTTGAATCTTGCTTGAACATCAGCAAGCAAGAAATACAGAGCACGGAGCCCGAGAATCGCAAAGGTATTCGACGCTAAGGCCAGGAATGGTTCGCTTGTGACAGTGAGTACTGCCGATACAGAGTCCACTGCGAAGGCAACATCCGTTAACTCCAGCAAGACCACCACTGCGAATAACGGAGCAACAAGAAATCCACTTCGTAGGTCACTCAGATTCCTCGTCTGAGCTCTGATCTCTTCCACTGATGGGATTAACCCGTGAAAGAGACGCACGATTCGCCCCTCAGACGGATTGAAATCATCATCATCTTTCTTTCGCAACAAGGAGAAAGCGGTGTAGACCAGAAATACTCCGAGCATCAATATTGCTGGTGCAAAAACTTCCGTGAGGGCTATCCCACCAAAAATCAAGACCGAGCGAAGCGCAAACGCTCCAAAGACACCCCAGAACAAGACCCTGTATTGAAATTGTCGTGGAATACGAAACTGCGTAAGCAGCATTGCCCAGATAAAGACATTGTCCACACTCAGACTCATCTCCATGAGGTATCCGCCGAGGTACTCCCCTGTTGCATTACTCCCGAACTGCCATGCAATGAATGCAGTAAAGGAAAGTCCTACTCCAATCCAAGCAATGGACTGAACAGTTGCCTCTCTCATGTCTGCTACACGAGATCTTCGATGAATCAGAAGTAGATCCACAAACAAGAGAAATGCAATCACTCCAACGAGCAAGAACCAGTGCCATGCCAGCACATCTATGTCAACATGACCCTTCTTCGAGATGGATTCAAAAACCCCCGGAAGAACTGGTGCTGACGACACGGGAATCAGTGACTATTCGTTGATTCAGGTGGAGAGAGTTCCACCCCAATCGATGCGCCACGAGCGACACGTGCCAATGCGCGCGTAAACCCGATCGAGGTCACTGTCCCAACATCTTTGCCATCGGCCTGAAGTCGAGCGCCCACACCAATTCCGTCTCGCGACAATGCAACGACTCTCACAGGCGCATTCGCCCCTCGAGAGTCCATGCGCTCGACAAGTTCTTGACCTGGGTAGCACCCCTTTGAAAAACTCACGGCAACTCCGACGACTCCTGTTGTGGCAGGAATATCACCGACCAAGATGTCGAGACCAACTCGAGGCCACTGTGCCTCAACGCGATACATATCAATGTGAGGAACTTCTGTCTCCTCGCCAATGACTGGCAAGTCAGAGACCTCTCCGATGACATCGACAGCATCAGTGCCACCCCAGTACGGCACTGCCCGGCCAGGACCCTGGCCCACTGCAGTCACTGCGTTGTCTCCGCGAAATGCTCGCACAGCCCAATCGCTGACGCGCATGACAACTTTGGCGCGCAAAACAAACCGTTGTAAACGAGTAATCAACGATGCTCCGAGGCCCGCCTCAACGTCGAGAGTAAACACGGTGTCGCTGTGGCGAGTCACACGGACAAGTGCAGTGACTTGACCAGTGGGTTCGAGCAACAGACTATGAACACTGCTCCCCACGGCAAGAGAGGCAATGTCATTTGCCAGTTGTGAATGCAAGAACACTGCCGCGTCGTCGCCTTCCACAATGACAACTTCGCGGTCTATATCTGCCCATACAACTGCACTCATGCGTTTGTTCCTGCTTCCCGACGACGTTGCGTCATACGAACTGCGGCGGGGATGGTGGCCAACAACGCACCGACTTTGTTATGACACTCGAGATCTTCATCTTTGGGGTCACTATCGGCAACGATTCCTGCACCGGCCTGAAGAATTGCACCCTTTGGCCCGACAAACATCGTGCGAATTGCAATAGCTGTATCAAGGTTGCCTGAGAAGTCGACGTACCCGACCACACCGGCATAAGGTCCACGCTTCACCGGCTCAAGTTCATCAATGATCTCCATGGCGCGAACCTTGGGAGCTCCACTCACAGTTCCGGCAGGAAGTGTCGCACGCAAAACATCGATGGGGCCAAGACCTTCACGGAGGTCGCCCGATACCTGTGAGGTTAAGTGCATCACATGGCTATAACGCTCTAACGACATCAGTTCATCCATCGTCACTGAACCGTATTGAGCGACACGGCCGACGTCATTACGTGCGAGGTCGACCAACATGATGTGCTCAGCAACTTCCTTTGGATTCTCACGAAGTTCAGCGGCGAGCTTGCGATCGTGTTCATCGGTCGTGCCGCGCTTACGTGTGCCTGCAATAGGTCGAGAAATGACACGACCATTAATGAGTTGCACCATCGGCTCTGGAGAACCACCAACAATCGTGAGACCAGGCTGCTTCAAGAAGTACATATACGGGCTGGGGTTTACTTGGCGAAGGACGCGATACACGTCAAACGGATCTGCCTCGAGATCAAGTTCGAAACGCTGTGCAAGCACGACCTGAAAGATGTCTCCGGCGCGGATGTATTCCTTGGCCACTTCAACAGCGGACTGATAACGACCATCAGGCATCGACGAACGTGCGCTCGGCAACTGCTCACCCACAATCGGTGGTTCAACGGCAACGTACGGCAACGGACGCGCAAGATCTGCGACTGATGCATGGACGCGAACAACTGCGGCATCGTATGCCGCACCGATTTGTTCGTCTGTCAGTCCTGCAACAGGGACACTCTCCAACATGTACACACGCTGACGCCAGTGGTCGAAGGCAGCAAGAGAGCCAATGATGCTGATTGATGCATCGGGAACGCCACGATCATCAGTGGGCACATTCGGCAAGTTTTCAATCTCACGCACGACGTCATACCCCAAGTGCCCCATGAGGCCGCCCTGTAAAGGAGGCAGGTCGGGGAAGATAGGCGCACGATAGATGCGCAACAACTCTTCCATCGCTGCGAGGATGCCTTGATCGAGAGGAACACTGGGAGGAATGTCTCCGGTGGCGGTCAACAAGCCATCACGCAAGGTCAATGTTCCACGCGGCTCACGACCTACAAATGAGTATCGACTCCATCGTTCACCGTGTTCGACAGACTCCAACAAGAAGCCATCACCGTCGCCCACCAATTTGATGTATGCAGCAACGGGAGTTTCAAGATCCGCGAGCAGTTGTGTCCACACGGGTACCACCGTGTGTTGACGTGCCAGCGCAATGAACTCGTCTCGTGATGGCGTAATCGCTGTGGTAAGCGACATTACTGATCACCGAAAGATCGATAGAAGCACGAGCGCTCGCCGGTATGGCATGCACCTTTTCCTTCTTGCTCTACAACAAAGAGAAGTGTGTCCCCATCGCAGTCGTAAAACGCTTCACGAACGAACTGACGATCACCACTGGTATCGCCCTTACGCCAGAGCTCCTGACGGCTACGGCTCCAGTAGACCATGCGACCCTCTGCAAAAGTCATCGACAACGACTCAGCGTTCATCCATGCCATCATCAAGATTTGGCCCGTCTGTGAGCACTGAGCAATTGCAGGCACAAGACCATCGCTATTAAAGGTGACGGCACCCAACTGGTCGGCAGAAGGCACAATGACACGACCAACAAGTTCACTTGACATTTGATTCCGTCCTCTTCTTCTGCCAACACTGCATTGTGTATTCACAGGGCAGAAGCCCTGCTGCGTTCACGCGACATATGCACGGTACCGTCTGAGCCCGTGGGAGCCGAAACCGTTTACCTAGAAACCCTTGATGGAATCAGTATTGAGTCCGATGTTGTCCGTACTGAGCAGTATCCGGCACGTGCTGTTGTGGTCATTGCCCATCCACACCCCGAATACGGCGGGGATCGCTTTAACCATGTGGTGCGAGCGCTTCAGGACGCAGCAGCTGACCTCGGCTGTCATTCCATCGCGATTGATTTCCGAGGCGTCGGCAACTCCGGAGGTATTCATGACAACGGCGATGCGGAACGCCTCGACCTCGCTGCCGCATGTGAACTGGCAGACATGATCGAACCTGACTGCCCCATCATCATGGCGGGCTACTCCTTTGGCTCAGTGGTCGGCCTCAACGTCAGCAACCCGTTCATTGCCGCATGGCTCGCAGTTGCTCCGCCACTTCCCTTCATGACATCAGTACCTACCGCCGCGAACAATCACCGCCCAAAATTTCTTCTTGTCCCCGAACACGACCAATTCACATCACCAGCACAACTACGTGATGCAGTTGACAGCTGGACAAACACCACGGTGGTCGACCTACCTGGCGTCGATCATTTCATCATGGCTGATGGCCCACGTGCGTGCCGCCAAATCCTTGAGATGGCGCTACTCGCCATCAACTAATCGTCAGCCCACAGGGCGCACACGAATACCGTGTGCAGACATCACATCTTTTGCTTCAGCGATGGTGTGATCTCCGAAGTGAAAAATAGATGCAGCCAAAACTCCTGTAGCACCACCTTCGGTGACACCTTCTGCGAGATGCTGCAGATTTCCAACACCACCACTTGCAATCACCGGAACATTCACTGCGGATGACACAGCCTTTGTCAGAGCAATATCAAAACCGTCTCGCGTTCCGTCGCGGTCCATCGACGTCAGCAAAATTTCACCAGCACCAAGCGACACTGCACGTTCTGCCCACTGCACGGCATCAAGATCTGTCGCTGTGCGACCACCATGTAAATACACAGTCCAACGATTCTGAGACGCATCCCACTTTGCGTCAATTGCGCACACCACGCACTGGGCGCCGAACTCTGCTGCAATGTCAGATATCACTTCAGGACGCTGTACAGCCGCTGTGTTGACACTGACCTTGTCTGCACCAGCACGCAACATCTTTCGTGCGTCTGCAACTTCACGAATGCCACCACCGACTGTGAACGGGATGAAGACTTGTTCAGCAGTGCGAGACACCACATCAACCATGGTTTCGCGGCCATCAGAAGATGCTGTGATATCGAGGAACACAAGCTCGTCAGCACCTTGCATGTCATAACGTGCAGCTAGTTCTACGGGGTCTCCAGCATCACGAAGATCAACGAAATTGACGCCCTTCACAACGCGACCATTGGTGACATCAAGACATGGAATCACACGCGCAACGATGTCGGAGTTCATGACAACACCTTCACAGCATCTGCCACGGTGAGCTTGCCTTCATATATCGCTTTGCCCACGATGACTCCATCGAGACCAACGACGCGAGCAAGTTCTTCGATGTGTGCCAATGTGCCGACGCCGCCACTAGCTACAACAGGAATGTTTGTTGATGCAACTGCACGCGCTAAGCCTTCGACATCAGGCCCGGTCAACATGCCGTCACGTGAGATATCAGTAATCACAAATGCCGCAGCATCAGGAAACTGGGACAACAGATCTTCAACGCGAAGCCCTGATGATTCAGTCCAACCGTGCGTTGCAGCAATTCCTTCTCTGTGGTCAAGCCCAACAGCAACCGGGATAATTTTTGCCACCACCGACACCAACGAGGGGTCTGCCACTGCCGCAGAGCCCATCACAACACGATTCACTCCGGCCGTGGCGAGAGCTTCAGCATCTGAGACACCGCGAACACCACCACCGACCTGCAACTGCGCCCGTCCAGCCAACGCCCGCGCCACTTTGGCGATGATGGGTCTATTCACTGGCTCTGCGCTCTTGGCGGCATCAAGGTCGACCATGTGCACCCACGTGGCGCCTTGGACAACAAAGGACTCAGCCATGGCGACAGGATCTTCCCCATACACAGTGCTGTCGTCGTACGCGCCTTGACGTAATCGCACCACTCGTCCGCCTAAGAGGTCAATCGCTGGATACAAGTTCATGATTTCACCGAAGCCACGAAGTTGTGCAGCAGACCTAAGCCCGCCGTTGCTGACTTCTCTGGATGAAACTGAGTTGCAAACACATTTCCTTTTCGGAATGCAACATTGAGAGTGTCGCCGTATTGCACAGTGGCCGTCACGCAATCAGAATCAGTCGGCACGCCGTGCAGTGAATGAACGAAATACATCCATGGGTGCTCTCCCAAATCGCTGAACATGGGTTCATCACGACGAATGTTTAATTGGTTCCACTGCATCTGTGGACGCTGCACCGATGATGGAATCCATTTCACCTGGCCGGGGATAATCCCGAGTCCACGAGCATCAGGGTCTTCTTCGCTGCCATCGAACAACATCTGCATCCCGACACAGATGCCGAGGAATGGGACTCCGCTCGCCACTGCATCATGCGTCACGGTTTCTAATTGCACATCGCGCAATGCATCCATGCACGCACCAAAGGCACCAACGCCTGGCAACACGACAGCGTCAGCAGCAGAGACAACTGTGGCATCTTGCGTCAACACGGCATCCGCGCCAACACGCTCTAAAGCTTTTTGCGCTGACCGTAAATTTCCGATGCCGTAGTCGAGAACAGCGACTCGCGGCCTTGCGGTCACGAAAGAACGCCCTTGGTGGAAGGAACACCAGCCGAATCAACACGCACTGCATCACGCAAACTACGAGCAAGGCCCTTGAAGGTGGCTTCAATGATGTGGTGAACATTTCGTCCGGCTTTCAAATTGACATGCAAAGTGATCAGCGCAGAGGTTGCAAGTGAGGAGATTGCATGTTCAGCAAGCGATGGATCAAATGCAGGATTTCCTAATGGAAGGCATTCGGGCAATTCAACATTCCACGCAACGAATGGACGACCACTGAGATCAAGAGCGATTTCTACCAAAGCCTCATCGAGCGGGTACGAGCCACTTGCAAAGCGACGCACGCCGGCTTTGTCACCAAGGGCTTTGTGCAGCGCCTCACCCACGCAGATTGCGACATCTTCGACCGTGTGGTGAGTGTCGATGTGAAGATCACCCCTGGCCTGAATCGAAAGATCAAAACCACCGTGACGAGCCAGCTGCTCGAGCATGTGATCGTAGAACGGGATACCTGTGCTGATATCGGCGACACCACTGCCGTCCAAGTTGATGGAGACTTCAATCGAAGTCTCCTTGGTGCTGCGAGAGATCTGGGCTGTACGTGCCATCTCTCTATTCTCGCCGCTCACACCCCCGACCTTGCGGTCAATTTGTTAATTCGGGGTCAATTAAGCGACCGCAGAGGACATCGCGGCCAGAAAAGCACTGTTCTCGTCCGGCGTTCCCACCGTGACACGTAGACATCCCTCAAGGCGAGTCCAGGAGCTGCAGTCCCGCACCAAGATGCCAGCGGCCAAAAGGTCGGCCCACACTGCCTGAGCGTCTCTGCTGCGAGGGCGGAACAACACAAAATTTGACCCGCTCGGCCATACCTCAATATCGAGAGCAGAGAGGGTGGATTCAATCCGAGAGCGCTCTGACTTGATCAGCGCAACACGCTCTTCCATCTCGGAGGTAAAGCCCAGTGCAACCGTTGTCGCCGCCTGCTTAAACGAGTCGAGATGATACGGAAGTGCTGCAATCTCTAACTGCGCAATCATCCACTTCGGTGCAACGACATAGCCCACTCGCAACGCAGCCATCGACAATGTCTTTGAGAATGTCCGTGTGACTGCCAATGCTCGATCTTCTGACACCAAATCCATGGCTGACCAATCGGAGAACTCTGCATATGCCTCATCGACTACCACCACACCGGTGGCATGTTCCAAAAGCACTTCCAAGTTCTCACGAGGTTCCACCAACCCAGTGGGATTATTCGGATTACACAAGAAGGTGACCGATGGAGCCTCACGCTGCATCAGGCGTTCGATTTCATGTGCATCAAGAGTGAAATCGGCACGACGTTCACCCACAACAACATCTGCGCCCGTCACACGAGCAATCTGTGCATACATCTGATACGTCGGCTCAAATGTCGCAACTTTTCGTCCGTGACCGCCATATGTCAGCAAAATGGTTTGCAGTACTTCGTTTGAACCGTTGGCGACAAAAACATTCTCTGGTGACACACTGTGACGAGCAGCGATCACTGCGCGCAGTTCTACAGCAGCACGGTCGGGATAGCGATTCCAGTCAATTCCCGCAGCGACATCCGTGAGCATCTTTACCCAGCCGGCTGGCGGAGGAAACGGCGACTCATTCGTGTTGAGACGAATTGGCACATCTACTTGCGCCGAGTGATACCCCACCATCGCGCGGATTTGGTCACGGGGTTCGAAGATTGCCACGCACTAAACCTAGTCAGGTGCCCGTTAGGAACGAGCGAGTTTTTCAGCACGAATGAGAAGTCGCTCAGCAGACACCAGGGCTCGCTCTGCTTCATACATTGCACTCACGAGATCTTCATGATTAGGGCCCACCTCATCGAGGAGGCGCGCAACACGTGAGCGATAACTACCGATGGCATCTGCGGCTGCGCCCAGTTCGGCGCGAATTGTCTCGGTCATCTCAGAAACGCTACTGCCCAAAGGTCACTTGGACTTTGACTTCGTCGGCAAGTTTGACGAAGGGCAGATGTCTTCCATCTCACAGATATCGCATTTCGGCTTTTTGGCATCACACACGCGGCGCCCGTGCAAAATCAATCTGAGTGAAAAGTGACCCCATTCCGCAGGTGGAATGAATGCATTCAGCACCTTCTCCACTTTCACGGGATCCTCTTCAGTCGTCAGACCCATACGACGAGACAGTCGACCCACATGGGTGTCAACGGCAAGCCCTGGAAGGTCGAACACCACACTGCGCAAAACGTTGCCTGTCTTGCGACCAACACCGGGCAGAGTCACCAAGTCTTCCAATTCATGTGGAATCACTCCACCGAAGTTCTCCGTGACTACGCGACCCATCCCAATCAAGTTCTTTGCCTTGCTTTGATAAAAGCCCGTTGACTTCACGATGACTTCAAGCTCTTCTTGATTCGCCTGTGACAACGCCAGCGGAGTCGGGTACTTCTTGAACAATGCCGGTGTCACCATGTTCACCCGAGCATCCGTGCACTGCGCAGAAAGAATCGTGGCTGCCAACAACTCATACGGGTTGCTGTGATTCAGTTCGCATTCTGCACCCGGGTACAAAACCGCAAGCCGTGACGCCACTTCCTTGGCACGCCCTGCTGGTGTTCTCGGCTTTCCCATGCCCATGAAGGTACCCTGACGGCGTGCGTTCACTCGAAATCAAGAGACACATGGACGCCGTTGCCATGGAAGAGGTCTCGGCACTCATTACTGCGGCATGGCGTGCCGACGGTGCCCGACCCCTCAATGACCATCTCTGGCTTGACCTGCGTGAAGGTGGCCGCCAAGGATTCGCGGGCGTCATTGCCCGAGATAACGCAACACAGCAGGTCGTTGGCTACTGCCAAGTCTCACGCGGCAATGAATCCTGGTCTCTTGACCTCATTGTCCACCCCGTGCATCGCTACGACTCACTCGAGATTGCTCCCGACCTCATTCGTTCCGCTCTGACGGTTGTTGCTTCTGAAGGCGGCGGTCATGTGCACTGGTGGGTCTTTGAGCCGAACAACATTCACCGTCAGTTGGCTGCAGAGGTCGGGCTCCATCAGGGTCGACGACTGCTGCAGTTACGCCGCTCTCTTCCTCTCCCCGAGAATGTTCTTGCAGAAGTTGCAGAGTTCGAATCATGCGCATTTCGGGTGGGCATTGACGAGACCGAATGGCTCTCTGTCAACAACTCCGCCTTTGCACATCACCCCGAGCAAGGCGCATGGACACCAGAGATTCTTGCGGGCCGAATGAGCGAGCCATGGTTCGATGCCAACGGATTCAGGCTTCATCATGTTGACGATCACCTCGCTGCATTTTGCTGGACGAAAATCCACACCGACACAGAGACACCGATGGGCGAGATTTATGTCATCGCCGTTGCACCATCAATGGCAGGCAAAGGCGTGGGCCGAATGATGGCGATTGCAGGATTGCAACACTTGGGACAACAAGGAATCACGGAAGCCATGCTCTATGTCGACGCTGACAATGCTGCCGCGGTCACGATGTATTCCGCTTTAGGGTTTACCTCGCACCACGAAGAACATGCATTCGTCGGAGACATCGCACCAGGAGCAACATCGTGATCACATCTCTCTATCAACCAACACGCGATGAGATTGCGAGCATCCTGGAAGGTGAGCCCCGCTACCGCCTTGATCAACTGTGGTCAGGTCTATACACCCAGTTTCAGCACCCTGCCGACATCACTACGTTGCCAGCGGCATTGCGCACTCGTATCTCAAACGAACTTCCTGAGTCGCTGATTGAGGTCACACGCTCCACGAGCAAAGACGGCGACACCGTCAAGTTCCTGTGGAATCTTCTTGAGGGAAATCATCCCATTGAAACGGTGTTGATGTACTACGAAGACCGCGCCACCGTGTGCGTCAGCACGCAAGCAGGGTGTGCAATGGCTTGTGGGTTCTGCGCCACTGGTCAAGCCGGTTTCAACCGACATCTCACAACAGGTGAGATTGTGGAGCAGGTCGTTCGCGCTGCCCGTGAAGCCGCTCTCCATTCCCGACGTGTCGACAACATCGTGTTCATGGGCATGGGCGAGCCACTTGCCAACGAGGCATCTATGTGGGCCGCAATTGAGCGCATTCATGGCGACATTGGAATCTCTGCCCGTCACATCACCGTTTCCACTGTCGGAATCGTGCCCGGTATCAAAACGCTCACATCGAGACCATTGCCTGTGAACTTGGCAGTGTCCCTTCACGCTGCACGCAATTCGCTTCGTGATGAGCTTGTGCCCATCAATCAGCGATACCCGCTGGAGATGTTGATGCAAACATGCCGTGATTATCTCTATGAGAAGCGTCGACGCGTCAGTTTCGAATGGGCAATGATCTCCACAGTCAATGACACCGATCGAGATGCGCATGAACTGGCTGACCTGTGTTTGCAGCTCTCCCCTGCGGCGCACGTGAATCTCATTCCGCTCAACCCCACACCAGGTTGGCCAACAATCGGAAGCTCTCCTGCACGCGTAGAGGCATTTCAACGTCTACTGCGCAGCCTCGGTGTCAATGCAACTATTCGCCAGAATCGCGGCACTGAAATTGATGCTGCTTGTGGTCAATTAGCGGCTGGTCAACCAGTGACCATCCTGCCCAAGCAGTTGCGTTAGCGAAGGTACTTCGGGTTTGCGACCCGAACCTTGTCTTCAACGACAGGCCGAAGAGCCTCAAGAAGTTGAAGAAAAGCAGTGTCCCACTCACCCATGCGAATTTTGAGCGACAACTCAGCATCAGATGCAACACCAAGACCTCGAAGAACTTCTTCGTGACGCACTTCCATTGGTGCACCAAGTGTGATCTCACGATCAACAATGTCAAGCATGTTCATCGCAACACGCACATGAAATGCAAGACGACCGTCTACACCGGCCATCAGATCTTGTTCCATCCACTCCTTTACGGCTTGCAACAACTCGCTCGCGGTGGGTCGATCATGTGGTGCTGTCATTTCACCATCTCCGTCAAATACTCAATGAGGTCGTACTCGTTCTCGCACACGCGACGGCCAATCGCAGCAAGTTCATGACTGCGCGAGATTCCGCGAAGATGGGTGGTGGCCTGGTTGATACATATGATGCCCCATTTCAGGGTTCCCAGCACTTCCCACCAACGCACCGCATCAAAGTCGGGACGAACTCCGGATACCGACTCATACGCATCAAATAACTGTTCGTATGAACCAATGCCGGCAACTGGGTGTGCACCGCCAAATCGCCATGCACGTACGCATAACCAACCGAGGTCTTCCATGGGGTCACCCACGTGTGCCAGCTCCCAGTCGAGCACAGCCGCGAGGCCTTGTGAACCCACCAGAACATTGCCTAAACGAAAGTCTCCGTGCACAAGTGTCTGACGTGCATGAGCAGGCCGGTGTGCATCAAGCCACCGAAAGGCAATCTCGAAAACAGGATGTGGCTCTCCCAACTCATCCATTACATTGCGATACATCGTCAACTGATCTGACTGGTTCAACCCTGACACTTCATCAGCCGATATCTGGTGTGTCCGTGCGGCAGCCGCACCGAGTTGAGAAGCGAGAACACCACGAGCCTCGGTGAATTCTTCATCTCGTTGAATCTTTCGCGCAATGGACTCGCCTTGCACAGCGCGGACAATCATGAACGGGCGCTCTAACTCTGTTGACTCAGAACCATCAACAACAAGTTCTGGCACGGGCACTCCGGCTCGATGAGCCGCAGCCAACACTTGTGGCTCAAGACCTAGACCATCAGGGCGGCCGGCCCGAACGCGTTGCATTACATAGTCACTGCCATCAGCCGAGAGCATCCATGTCTCACGCGAAGCACCGCCCGAAAGACGACGAAGATTGGTTACTTCCGATGCGTTCATGACACGAGCGATGTCGTGCTCTAACTCGCCCCCGCTTGCCATGCCTAACTTTGCCATGTTTGGATACTGCCTCTGCTACCGAATGACCATCCAGCAACAAAAACTAAGCGTTGAGCACCACTCGCAATAGTCCCGCTTTGCCCGCATCAACTTGCGATGCAAGGACTCGATCCAGAATTCCTGCGGTCCACAATGTGCCGCCATAGGACAAATCAATCGTGACATTCGTGCCGGTAACTGATGGGCTGAGTGCGACTCGCATGACCCACGCAGAGTGTTGTCGATTGTCATCTTCATCGCGTTCAAACACGATGACATTGGCATCGTTCATCGTGCGGCGCATCCGCAATGCCTTTGATCGTGCAAAAACTCCGACCTTCGCCCGTAACTCAACGGACCACACATCATCAGACAATGCAACGACTTGATGAACCATCGGCATCCACGCTGGATACGCCGACAAATTCTCGACAAATGGACGAATCACATCACTCTGAACTGGGACATCAACTGATGATGAATAGTTCATTTTTCCTCATCTCGGCGTTGACCAAATGCTCGCCCCATGAGACGACCCAAGATAGGAGCATCCTGATCTTCGTCTTCTTCATATGCACCAGAGAGACGAGGCGACCATGGAATTGCACGCGTCTCATCAGGATCTGCGGTGGGTATTGGGGCCTCTTGCACTTTTTCAATTTCTGCAAGTTCTTCCGCAATTGTCTCGAACAACGAGAGCTTTCTCTCATTGGGCTCAGTTGACTTTGCGGGTTTCGGCGGCTTCTTTGCTTTCTTGACTGGTTCTGCAGCAGGCAAGTCAGCGGGGCGAAACAGTTGTGGGATTGCCTGGCGTCGGTCATCAACAGACCACCCGCGGGGCACAGAAAGAGCGTCCGCATGACGTCGACACAAACGACCAGCAAGCTCACGTTCAGGGAGAGGACGATTATCAATCCACACCAGCAATGCAGCGTTATCTATTCCGTACGAAACCTCAGCAGGTGCGGAACACCCTGGACGCTCACATAATCTCCGCACGCCGTAGAAACTAGTTCCGAACGAGGGACAGTGCGCTGACCTCACACAGATGTCAGCCAAAGAATGATTGGTGGGCACGACGGGACTCGAACCCATGACCCCCACGGTGTGAACGTGGTGCTCTAACCAACTGAGCTACGCGCCCTTACGGGACTGTCACAATACCGACGGAACCCTGTGTCCCCC
>CAEZWV010000020.1_pt1 | contig 30193 bp, 32 predicted proteins | sample 7265081 | NCBI WGS metagenome assembly CAEZWV01 (sample SAMEA6813891, study PRJEB35770) | uncultured Acidimicrobiaceae bacterium | biome: Freshwater; feature: Freshwater reservoir; material: water | place: Czech Republic | collected 2015-11-04 | depth 0.5m m
CCAGGGAGTAAGCGCACCGCCAACGTGCAAAGCAACGAGGCGATTCATATGGGGAACGGACTAACCGCGACCCATGTTTGGACGCTTGCCGTGGTTGGCCTTTGAGCGGCGCATGCGCGCCTTGCGCTTCTTGGTCTTCTTCGACATAGGAGTCAAGGCTATCGGGCAAAAACCCGAGCCCCACAAGCTCGCGAAGGATCTGCGATGGGCTTATTAGCCCTGACGCCAGCGGGCTCGACCGTCGGTGTACGGCGTACCCGAAGCATTGGTCTTCGCGCAGACATAGCTCTTTCCATTGGAGGCACCCTTCGCGCCCTCTGGAGAGCAATAAGCACCGGGCTTAATGGTAGGTACAGCTCCCGATGATGACGGGGCGGTGAGATCTGGTGCCCCAGTGGACGGTGCTGCTGACGGAGCTGGCGTCACCACAGGCGTCGATGTATCCGCAGGGGCGGGAGCTGAACCACTTGAGGAAGAGCCACTTGCACCCTTGGCTGACCCCCATGGAGCAATCGTTGTTGTCTTGCATGATGCGTTGAGCAAATTCTTGATGCGTCCCCATTCGCTGGTGTCCATACTCAGACCCCACCGAGCCTTGATGGCCACCCAATCAGCAAGGTACGTGCAGAGATACGCAGAATTCTTCGGAATCCAATTGGAAGGGTCTTTATCGCTCTTTGATTGATTCTCAGAATCCTTCACTGCAATCAGGGATCGATCATCGCTGAGATCATTGGCAAATTGTTCGCGCTTTGCAGCAGACCACGAGTGAGCACCGGAATCCCAAGCCTCTTTCAATGCGACTACATGGTCGATATCAACATCTGCCGGATACGAATACCGCTGATTGTCGTAGGGCGAATACCAATCCCCTGCAATGACCTTGCATCCGTAAGCATCAACCTGGGCATTGGTGAGTGATTCTGCGATGAGAACTTCTTCTCGAGTGGAGCAACCATCACGGTCGAGGTCTGACCAGTGCTTAAACAACGAGCGTTTGTAACCAGATTGCTGCTCTCGTGCTTGAGGAATCGTGGCCAATACAGAGAGTGCTGTCGGAGAACCTGCTGACCCCTTTGCAGCCATCGTTGTCGTTGTCGTTTTCTTCTTGACAGTTGTGGTTGTCTTTTTTGCAATGGGCGACACGTCGGTTTGTGCACCTGATGCCGAGACACACCCAACAGAAACCACCATTGCAATTGCGGGGAAAACAATCAGTGTGCGCTGCAGTTTCTTGCTCAGTTGCGAATTCATTTTCTTCTCCTAAATAGGAACAACTGCTGGCTGGCCAGCAGTGCCATCTTCGTTGTCATTAATGACATATTCAAAACGACGTGGTGCGATGGAGTATTCCTGTTTGACCAGGATCCCTAGGCTCACCATCGTATTCAGACGACGAACGAGAATGGTTCGGCTGATGCCAATGAACTTCTGCAGTTGGTCCGGCCTATGAATACCGCTCTCAATTGCGAGAAAAATCTCAATACTCAATGGGTCAGGCTGTATCGCGACTTTGGTGTTGACCTGCTGAATCTCAGAAACTGAATTTCCGATTCTTTCGAGCATTTGTTGGAGAGCTTCAGGGATGTGGTCGTCTGGCGCCATTGTCATCGGTGGCCCGAGCGAATGATCGCTCTTACGATCTTGTCACTGACTCTTTGCAGAAGTCACCCACTTGTCACCCCAGGCAGCCAAAAGTTCAAAAGCAGGAAGTACGGCTTCACCCTTTTTTGTGAGGTGATACTCAAAACGTTTTGGCTTGTCGCTGTATTGACGCTTCTCCACCACTTCGTGAGCCACAAGTGTGTTGAGACGATCCGTCAGAATATTGCGCGCAATGGTGAGTCCATTTTGAATTTCTTCGAAACGGTGAGAGCCCCCCGCGATAGAAAGCACGACCAAAGGAGTCCACCACTCGCCGACCACACCGAGGGCATCGGCTAATGGAGAGTTCAGATGGTCGAAGTTCTTGCGGATAGTCATGCATCACAACCATAGGTGTGAGGTGTGTCGCATTTAGGGAATTACGCCATTGGCATTTAGGCAAATAGGAATTGACTTACAAATCAATTAAGTACCTAAGTACCTCAGAGGTACTTAGGTACTTCAGAGGTTGTCCAGCTCGATGAAGATGCATTCGCCAGGGCAAACATCGGCGGCCAACACCACATCCGACATGTCTCTCTCGGTTACTTCGGCCAATGATCCGGACCCACCCGGATCATTGAGGGGTTCTCCCCGTTCCGCCACGTATGCAATGCCATCCTCCATTTGAACGAACACATCGGGACAGTGATCAACACACAGCCCATCCCCTGTGCAGAGGTCTTGGTCAATCCATACGCGCACACCTAGGACGGTACCTGCAGGAGGGCTTTAGCCTGCACTGCATGACTTCTGCCACGCCTCGCGCACCCCGTCGCGACTCCCTGCGCACTCGAGTAACCGGAGACGTCAATGACCCTTATTCCTGGCTACTGCAGAAGGAAGACCCCGACACTGTGGCATACCTCCAGGCGGAGAACGCCAGTGCTGATGAGTTTTTTGCATCACAGTCCGACACTGTCGAATCGATCTTTCAGGAGATCAAATCTCGCGTCAAAGAAGACGACTCCAGCTACCCCGTTCTTCATCGAGGCTGGTGGTACTCCTCGCGCACCGAAACTGGGAAGTCATATGCCATTCATTCGAGAGGCAAGACGGCCGATACTGCCAGCGACAATGTGCTGCTCGACGAGAACACCGAAGCAGCCAATTCCGACTATTTCTCGTTGAGCGCATTTGATATCTCACATAGCGGTCAGCTTCTTGCATGGTCAAGCGACATCGACGGCAGCGAGATGTACACCCTGCGCATTCGCGATCTGACGACAGGCGCAGAGTTGCCAGATGAGATTCCCAATACAACGTGGGGTGGCACCGCGTGGTCACAGAACGATGAATGGCTCTTCTATGTCACTGCCGACGAAGCAATGCGCCCCGACAAAGTGTGGCGTCATCGCGTTGGCACACCTTCATCTGAAGACGTCGTCGTTTTGGAAGAACCGGACGAACGTTTCTTTGTCGGCGTTGGAGCGAGCCGATCAGGGGAATGGATCATGATCGATTCATCCAGCAAGACATCGAGTGAGTGCTGGGTCATCAATGCTGCTGCGCCCACACTCCCGCCGCAGTCAATTGCGCCGCGCCGCGATGATGTTGAATACCAAGTCGACCATTGGGGTGACGTGTTCGCCATCACCACCAACTTGAACGCTGTCGACTTTCAAGTCATGACCGCTCCCGTTGACCAACCGAGCGTGTGGTCCACACTGATTGAGCACGTCGATGGGCAACGCATCACTCAGTTCGATTGCTTTCATACATTTGCAGTGATGCAGCGATGGGTCGAAGGACAACAAGTCATTTCCGTTGTGTCTCCGGCCGGTTTGATCTCCACTATTCACATTCTTGATGAGCCCCATGAGGCAGAGATCGACTCCAACCCTGATTGGACGACTGATGGCATCAGGCTCAGTTATCAGTCGTTGACTTCACCCAACACCACTGCGTGGTACTCACTTGCAACGCACCAGTTGACATCACTGAAGCAAACCGAAGTCCTTGCAACAGACCTTTCTCGTTACGTGTCGGAACGCTTGTGGGCAACATCACCCGACGGCACACAAGTTCCCGTGGACATTGTGCGTCATGTGGACACCCCAGTTGATGGCACTGCTCCCGGCGTTGTGTACGCATACGGTTCGTATGAAATCTCCACACCACCGTGGTTTTCGATTGCACGATTGTCGCTTCTTGACCGCGGATGGGTGTGGGCTTTGGCGCATCCACGCGGTGGAGGCGAGATGGGGCGCCAGTGGTATAACGACGGCAAGTTGCTGAAGAAGCGCAACACATTTCTTGACACCATCGCCTGCGCAACTCATCTAGCGGATGCAGCAATCTGCGATGGCAGCAAACTGATTGTGCGCGGTGGGAGCGCAGGAGGTCTTCTTGTCGGTGCTTGCATCACCATGAACCCAACTCGATTCGCGGGCGCAATTGCCGAGGTGCCCTTTGTTGATGTTGTGAACACAATGAGCGACCCAACGCTCCCCCTCACCATTACCGAGTGGGAAGAGTGGGGCGACCCACGTGAAGAACCGTTCGCTTCGTACATTCTCAGTTACTCGCCCTACGACAACACCACAAACATGACGTACCCCGCCCTGTATGTGACTGCTGGATTAAACGACCCGCGCGTGAGTTATCACGAGCCAGCTAAATGGGTCGCTCGTCTTCGCCACGAATCACCCGAGACAACAGTGGTTTTCAAATGCGAAATGGGAGCCGGGCACGGTGGCCCCTCTGGCCGTTACGAACAGTGGCGTGATGAAGCACGAACACTGTCATTCGCCATTTTCAGCGTCTCGTGAATCGTCAGCTCTGAGTTGCTGCAATAAATAACTAACTCAGCGCAGCAGCGACAAACAACAGCGCCATCATCGCGAGATTGCGCGCAACATCGCGCATCAATGGGGGCCGTTTGCTCTTGCTTCCGAAACATGCACATGGCACCGTGGACTTCGTTGCGATTTGTGCAAGTAAGAACGCCGTGAATATCAACAGCAACAAAGTTGCGGCACCTAACACCTGAGGTGAAGGGACAAGCACAATCAAGAGAGCACCCAGCAACAATTCCAATGGCGGTAGCACCACAGCCACAGCTGGCCACACATTTTGTGCGCGCGCATCACGCTTCCACTGTTTGTAATCCGTCACTTTCGATGCACCCGCAAGTGCAATCAATACGCCGACAACACCAGCACACAGACGAGCAATCATGCGTCAGCCAGGATGTTCGGCGCTGACAACTTTGCCGCGGAAAAACACCATGGCATTCGCAACATTTTCTTCATGGCGCAAGGAGTGAACACGACCCACCACGAAGAAATGATCTCCGACTTCAGTTTGTGAATCCAAAGAGCAGTCGATGGTTGCAATGACGCCGGGCAAAACAGGGCTACCCAATGCGGAAGGAGTCCAATCGACGCCATCAAACTTGTCGTCGCCTTCCTTGGCAAACCGCCAGCAGAACTCTTCATGTTGGGCGCCCAACACATTGACGCAGAAATTTCCTGACTCTGCGATTGATGCCCACGAACGAGACTTTGTTCCTGGCAAGAACCCAACCAACGGTGGTTCGAGCGATACCGAAACAAAAGAACCGATGGTGATACCGAAAGGCTTCCCCGCCTTGTCGACGCCAGTCACCACAACCACTGAAGTGGGAACATGTCCGAGTACTGCGCGGAATTGGGCTGAATCAATTTCTGTGGTCACATGTCCACAGTAGACCACCTAGGTCACAGGAAGATTGTTGCGCCTTCTCGAGCAACAAAGACTTCTGTTGCACCAGTTGCACCACATGCCTTCACTGCATCCAATTCATCATCAGTGCGATCCGGGTCATGGTGATACAGCGCAACACGACGAGCATTACACGCGACTCCGGTTGCAACAGCAAACTCTGCTGTGCAATGGCCCCATGTCTTCTTCGTTTCAAATTCATGTGCCGTGTACTGGGAGTCATGAATCAAAAGATCAACGTCTTGAGCCAACTCTCGAACACCATCGGGAAGAGCGAATGAGCCGTCATACGGCTGTTGATGATCAGAGATGTAAGCGATGCTCGCACCACCAATCTCAATGCGATATCCGACTGTGGGTCCGATGTGGGGAACCAAACGAGACTTCACCGAGTAACCATCAATCATGAAGTCATTGTCAGCGACATCGTGGAATTCAAACTTTCCGCGAAGGTCATGAAGTTCGACAGGAAATGTCGGCTGACGAATTGCATTCGAGACTGATCGCATAAACGAGGTGCCATCTTCTTGTTGTGGTCCGAACAATTCGAGACGTGCACCGTCTTGAAGAATTGGACCGAAGAACGGGAACCCTTGGATGTGATCCCAGTGAAGGTGAGTCACAAGAGCTACAGCGTCAAGTGGTTCAGGCGTGCTCTCGGCATACGCCATTCCGAAATAGCGCAAACCAGTCCCGAGATCGAGAAGAAGTGGGCGTTGTCCTTCGGCTTCAACTGCAACACATGATGTGTTGCCGCCGTACTTTGCAGTGGAGGGTCCGTGACATGGCGTTGAACCACGCACGCCGTAAAACGTCACTTTCATAACGACCCTGCCCCCATCACCCAAACGCTACGGAGGTCTTCTCCCGTTGTACACGTTTGTCTTAGTGACGCCTGTCGCAGACATCAGGACTACCGTTGACACATGGCTTACGACATCTCCACCGGCACGGTCACTGCGAACGGCATTGACTTCACGTACCTCGAATGTGGAAAGGGACCACTCGCCTTGTGCCTGCACGGATTCCCCGATTCCGCACACAGTTGGCGACACCTTCTTCCCGCATTGGCACAAGCAGGATTCCGAGCAGTTGCACCCTTCACCCGCGGCTACGCCCCCACTTCAGTTGCGCCAGACGGCCTGTATCAAACCGGAGCACTGTCCGCCGACGCCAATGCTCTGCACGCCGCACTTGGCGGAGACGGCGATGCCGTCATCATTGGTCACGACTGGGGCGCCCCCAGTGTGTACGGAGCAGCAGCGAGCGAACCAGATCGTTGGAAGCGCGTTGTGGGAATGGCAGTTCCACCTGGACCTGCGATTGGTGCAGCCTTCGTCAACAACCTTGATCAGATCAAGCGCAGTTGGTACATGTTCTATTTCCAACACCCGCTGTCTGACATCGTTGTTCCCTCGAACGATCTCGCATTCATTGACATGTTGTGGCGTGACTGGTCACCCAAGCACGACGGCGCAGTTGACGCAGAGAACTGCAAGGCCTGCCTTCGCACACCAGAGAATCTCACTGCGGCCTTGGGCTATTACCGATGCAACATCGGCGCAGGGCCACGCGATGAAAAATACAATGCGATTCAAGCAGCTGGTGGTGGCGAACTACCACAACCCACGCTGTACCTACATGGAGCCGACGACGGCTGCATCGGCCGCGAAGTTGCAGAATCGATGCGCACATTAAGTCCATGGGCCACGCTGAAAATTGTTGAAGGTGCAGGCCACTTCCTGCAACTTGAAAAGCCAGCAGAAGTCAACAAGTTGATTATTGATTGGGTTACGGCAAAGTAAATCGAGCACCCGAACGAAGAATGAGACCTTCGTTCACTAACGCATCGAGAAGTTTCGTTGCACGCTCGACATCGTGTTCCAAACTCATGGCACGAACAATCGCTTTCTGAGTTGCCACGCCATCATTGACTGCACGCATTGCTCGACCTCGGGCTTGGCGATCAGACCCCTCAAACTTTGCTTGCGGCTTACTCGCACCAGCAGACAAAGGCGCAGGATCATCGCCCACCCCATGCCACTTACATTGTTTCTTCACCGGACATGCGGTGCACTGAGGAGAACGAACAGTGCAGTGACGTGCACCAAAGTCCATCATCACTTGGTTCCAGTCCCAGCCCAATCCTTCAGGAACCAGTTGATCCGCTAACTGCTGTAACGCACGAGCCTTAAGCGGCTCCCCTTCAAGTCGCGACAGAACACGCGACACGTTGACATCAACAACCGCAACATCCTGGCGATGTGCAAAGGCAAGAATTGCTCGTGCTGTGTATTGACCAATTCCTGGCAGTGCGAGAAGTTCATCCAAGGTTGATGGCATCACGCCGTCGAAATCACGAGCAAGAACTATTGCGGTCTCGCGCAAGTTGCGGCACCGGCGCGGATAGCCAAGCCCGGACCACAATGCAAGCGCATCACCTAAAGATGCATTCGCCATGTGTCCGGGCGTGGGAAATTCTGCAATGAAGTTCTCGTACTTCGGAAGCACGCGAGCAACAGAGGTTTGTTGCAACATGACCTCGCTCACAAGGACATGCCAAGCATTGTTGGTGCGCCGCCACGGCAAATCACGCAGTGATCCGCTGCCCCATTCAATGAGGCCAGTGGCGATGCGGTCGTGGCGGCTTACTCGCCCCACACTTCCGTTCCGTCATATGGTCGGCGACGCTCTGGCGCAAACTCACGCTTCCAGACCATGACGCGGCGACGGAAGTAGCACACTTCCTTACCGTCTTGGTTGAAACCCTTGGTCTCAACAAGAACCGTTCCGCGATCGTTCTTCGACTTGCTCTCATTGATTTCAAGAACGCGAGTCTCAGCATGAATGGTGTCGCCATGGAATGTTGGGAACTTGTGCTGCAGGGTTTCTACTTCCAAGTTTGCAATTGCTGCGCCACTGACGTCGGGAACACTCATGCCTAAGACCAGCGAGTACACCAAGTTGCCGACAACAACATTGCGACCCTGAACACTTTCCTTTGCAAACCAGTCATTGGTGTGCAAAGGGTGATGGTTCATTGTGATCATGCAAAAGAGATGATCGTCATACTCTGTGATTGTTTTTCCGGGCCAGTGACGGAATACGTCTCCAGGAACAAAGTCTTCGAGATAACGGCCAAAGGGGCGCTCATGTGTTGTCATGAGAGCAAACGCTAGTGGGGACGAGGCGAGCCGTCCGTATCGTCACCTTCAAATTCGAGGTCGCCTGGTTCAAAAGCAGGCATCGGGAACTGACCAGTTCTGTCTTTGGGGGCGTATCTCTCCACCCAGTCCACCGTGCTGAGACCGCGTTCGGTTTGCGACTGCGCCAGTCGAGAGATTGGCTGCAAACGGTGCTTACGGTCGATGGCAAACGGCCCGACCCGCAATGACAGGTAACAGAGCCAACCCACAACGATGGGCAACCAGTACTGAGCCACGCGATATGACAACACGCCAACGGTCGCTGTGCGTCGCGCAAGACCGAAGCCCACAAGAGATGGAATGTAGATGCCTTCCACTAATCCGAGACCGCCGGGCGTAATCGGCACAACAGAAAACACATTCGCGATGCCGAAGGCAACAATCAGTCCGTCGAACCCGACATCACCGCCGAATGCACGCAAGAAAACCCACAAAGAGAACGCATCAAGCAACCAGTTCACTGTCGCCCAACCAACAACTCTGCGCAACAGTTTCTTGTCGAGGATGAGTCCTTCAATTCGAGAACCGAGATGAGCCAAAACTTCAGCCGCATGTTGCTCATCAAAACGGAAACGACGTGCAATTGCGCGAACGATTCGCTCTGAGCGACCCTGGCCTTCGAGCAGTCCGAAGATGAGGAATGCAGCAAACGCCATGAAGATGACACCGACAAGCGCAGCTGAACCGTATGCGGCGTTCACGCCACGGAATGGAATCGAAATGATCAGACCGAACCACAAAATGAGATTGAGAACTGCTGCCGAACCAATTCCGGCTGTAGCCAATGCGAACGCAGCATCGGGGCCAGGAATGCCACACATTGTGATGAGTCGATAGCCAAGTGCAGAACTTGCAGCACTTCCACCGGGAACAATGTTGCCCAACGCCTTTGTGCTCAATTGGATTCGAAAAAGTCGACCACGACTAATGCGTTCGCCATGATCTCCGAGAGCTGCACGCGTTAGCAACGAATATGCAAAGAGCGAGAAACCCTGCAACCCGATTCCGACCAACAAGAGGTATGGGTTAATCGTGTTTAAGTCTCTCACTGCCTGTCGAAAACCAGGAATGAGAGGGAGCACAAAGAAGTAGACAACCACTGCAACTGCAAGGATCTGCAGAGTGCGGCGGAAGGTCTTTGGCTTCTTCTGCTCGTTATTCATTCCCACCATCGTGACCGACAAACCCCTATCGAACAGGGAATGCCTCTACAAGCCCCGCCACCATTGACCGCAGTTGAGCTCCATAGGTTGCGTCTGTCTTTCCACAGTGAACGATAACGAGGTCACGACGAGGCGAAACCCACAGAATTTGTCCTTCATACCGGTGAGCCATGATAGAACCTTCATCATCAGGCCACACCCACCACTGCGCGCCGTACTCCATCAACATGTCGGGGTCATGAGCAACGACACGACTGGCGTATTCCACCCACCCTTCAGGCAGAAGTCGCTTTCCATTCCATACACCATCGTTGAGATACAAGTAGCCAAAGCGAGCGAAGTCTCGCGCTGTTGCATACACAAATGATGAAGCAACGAAAGTTCCAGCGTCATCAAACTTTGCGATTGCTGATTTCATTCCAATTTCGTCAAAGAGACGAGTCTGCATGAATGACTTGAAGAGCTGATGTGAACCAGTTGGTTCATTCAATGCATTAGCCAACACTCGGGCAATGATGTTTGTAGTGCCGGAGGAATACAGCCATTGTGTCCCCGGAGCATGCAGTAAGGGTTTTGAGGCTGCGTAACTTGCATGGTCACCCGTGAACTCTGATTCTGCAAACAACATCTCGATGACATCAGAGACCGAGCCATCGACATAATCCTCGATCCATGACAAACCACTGCGCATGGTCAACAAGTCATCGAGGGTGATGTCACGACGTCCGTCTGATTCCCATTGCGGAAGAAGATGAGAATCGGAGATGTTCAACAAACCGTCTTTGACGGCCATGCCGACGAGAGCCTGGGTCATGCTCTTTGCCATTGACCACGAGATCAGAGTGGAGTCCTGGTTGATTCCTTCGCCATAGAACTCATGAACAACCTGCCCGCCATGCACCACAAGCAACGCATGGGTCGCCCCTTCTTCTGATGGGCGCTCCTCAATTAGTCGGCATGCCTCACGCAGTGCGGGCTCTCGAACATCCTCACCCACCGAGCCCTGTGGCCAGTCGGTGGTCGGAAATGGCCTAGCACTCATCCCTCAACACTAGGCGTGACCAATAACCGCCCACTAGCGAGCCCTTTCTCAGCATGGAAGTGCCCGCGGGTATACGAATCGGGACACAGAATCACTAGCGTTTTCGCCTATGAGCACAGCGCCCGACCTTCAGACCGCCGCATCGGTCATCAACACAGCCCGCGCAATGGTGGACACCGCCATTGCGACACTGATTGCAAAAGGTGGGCCCGACGCGAATCAGACCCTTGCCTACGACATTGCGCACGTTGCAGCTGCCGTTGAAACCTCTCGCGGCCTCCTCGCTTACGGCGCAAAGGGCACAGTCGAAGGAAACATCACATGTGCTTTCACCGCCGACATGGTGCATGACTTCATTTCTCGCCTCATCGGTCGAGAGAAGTTGTGGGGCGTTGATCCTTCCGATCTTTCCAGCACACACGATTTCGTGCAGACGTATCGCGACCCAGCATTCCTCGCATCACTTGCCGACCAGCAAGGCCCTCGTCACTTAGGTGACGAATTCGAAATGGTGCAAGACACATTCCGTTCATTCGGTGCCAAGGTGATTGCACCAAAGGCAGAGCACGTGCACCGCCACAACAGTGACGTTCCTGAAGAGGTCATCGCAGGTCTTGCAGAGATCGGTGCATTCGGACTCAGTGTTCCAGTGGAATACGACGGCTTCTCTGAAGGCGGCGAAGGCGAATACATGGCATCGGTGATTGCAACTGAGGAACTCACACGCGCATCACTTGGTATTGGTGGCTCGCTCATCACACGCCCAGAAATTCTCACTCGTGCATTGGTCAAGGGCGGCACGGAAGAGCAGAAGCACGAATGGTTGCCAAAGCTCGCCAGCGCAGAAGTGATGGCCGCAGTTGCAGTGACCGAGCCCGACTACGGCTCTGACGTTGCAAACTTGAAGACAACAGCAGTGGAAGCACCTGGTCCTAACGGTGAAGCCGGGTGGCTCATCAATGGTGTGAAGACATGGTGCACATTCGGCGCTCGCGCAAACGTGCTCATGCTTCTTGCTCGTACAGATCCAGATCGTTCAAAGACTCACCGCGGCTTGTCACTGTTCATCGTGCCAAAGCCAATTGGCGATGCACACGGTTTCATGTTCACTCAAGACGGTGGCGGAAAGATGGAAGGTCGCCCCATCGACACCATCGGTTACCGCGGAATGCACAGCTACGAAATCGCAATCGAAAACTGGTGGGTTCCTGAAACAAACCTCATCGGTGGCCGCGATGGCTTGGGCAAGGGTTTCTACTTGCAGATGGCTGGCTTCGAGAATGGACGTTTGCAAACAGCTGCTCGCGCCGTCGGTTTGATGCAAGCCGCATATGAAGCAGCTTTCGATTACGCACAGAACCGCACAGTGTTTGGTCAGCCCATTAGCGAATACGAACTCACCCAGGTGAAGTTGGGTCGCATGGCTGTCATCACCCAAGCATCACGACAGTTCTCATATGCAGTAGCTGAGATGATGGGCCGTGGCGAGGGTGCAATGGAAGCCAGCATGGTGAAGGCGTATGTCTGTCGTGCAGCTGAATGGGTTGCTCGCGAGGCACTCCAGATTCACGGCGGCTTCGGTTATGCCGAGGAATACTCCGTGAGCCGTCTCTACGTCGACGCTCGTGTGTTGTCCATCTTTGAAGGAGCAGATGAAACTCTGTGCCTCAAGGTGATCGCAAAGAACCTCTGCGAAGCAGCAAAGAAGTAACTGCTAGAGCAAATCCAGCAATGAACTGATTCGCCGACAGTCCACAAGGTCTGCGGCATCGTTGAACGGGTCCACCAACACCGGAATTAATCCGGCAGCGGTGGACCCTTCTACGTCCATGGTCACCGAATCACCCACATAAGCAATTCGTGATCGATCAATGCCTTCAAAGAATGGCAGTGCATGTTCAAAAATCTTTGGGTCAGGTTTTGCAACCCCCACAACATCGCTATCGATGATGCAACGAACACTCGCGAGCGCACCGTCCCCTACCTGACAAATTGCGCTGCGTTGCAGAATCTCAGCAATCTGTCCGGATGCATTACTCACGACACCAATCGGAACATTGCGCTCGTTCAGAACTCGCAGTGCCTCTACAGATCCCGCCAACGGAGCACGCCATAAATGAGCATGTCGTGTTCGTTGCAATACAAAGGCGGCTGCATCCACTTCGTGATCGGGCACTCCGGCAAATGCCACGTAGGCACGGTTGTAGTCGTCCCAATCGGATTCGCCTCCTCCAGCACGTGACTTGGCCGCCATCGCCCCATAATGCGCACGCACATATAACGAATGATCCGAGCCAGCCCCGTAATAGGCCAAAGTGGGCGCCAGGACTGCTGGGTCAGGGATGAGGAAGACTCCCCCAGCGTCGAACAGAATCGCGTCGTACTCGGCTTTCACTTGCGCAACCGTAACCCCTACGCTTGACCCATGCGCCCCGCTCGTGACTTTTTCAAACCCCTTGCCGCCGGAGCTCCGACTCCCGTCCAGGAAATCCCTTTCAAGCCAAGTCGTGTTATTCACTTCTTCCCGCCACACAACGAAAAGATGGTGGCCAAGCTTCCTGAGACCATCCCAAATGTCGACATCATCCTCGGCAACTTGGAAGATGCAATCCCGATGGCCGACAAAGAAGCTGCTCGTGCAGGCCTCATCAAGGTCGCAAATGAACTCGACTTTGGCGACACCCAATTGTGGACACGCGTCAACAGCCTTGACTCACCGTGGTTCCTCGACGACCTCATCGAAATCGTGACAAAGGCCGGCGACAAGTTCGACGTCATCATGATTCCAAAGGTCGAAGGCCCAGAAGACATTCACTACGTCGACCGCTTGCTTGCACAACTCGAGGCACGCGCCGGATTGAAGAAGCCACTTCTTCTTCACGCAATTCTTGAAACAGCACGTGGCGTTGCCAACGTGGAAGAGATTTGTGCAGCATCGCCTCGCATGCAGGGCATCAGCCTCGGACCAGCAGACCTTGCTGCAAACCGTCGCATGAAGACAACACGTGTTGGCGGCGGACACCCCGACTACATCGTGCGTCAAGACCCAACCGGTGATGACTACCAAGGTGCACGCACCACGTACCAGCAAGATCTCTGGCACTACACAATGGCTCGCATGGTCGACGCCTGTGTGATGAACGGCGTGTTGCCGTTCTATGGCCCATTCGGCGACATCAAGGATGTTGTTGCTTGTGAAGACCAGTTCCGCAATGCGTACCTTCTCGGATGCGTTGGTGCATGGAGCTTGCACCCCGTGCAGATCGACATTGCAAAGCGCGTGTTCAGCCCACGCCCAGAAGACGTGAAGCAAGCACAACGCGTCATCGATGCAATGGGCGACGGTACTGGCGCCATCATGCTGGACGGCAAGATGGAAGACGACGCATCAGTGAAGCAGTGCAAAGTTGTTGTTGAACTTGCACGCCAACTTGCCGCACGTGACCCAGAACTCACCGCCGCTTACGGCTTTTAATTTTCACTTCAACGAAAGATCATCATGAGCTCACTTCGCCCACGCCGTTCTGCCCTCTACATGCCAGCCGCCAACGAGCGCGCTTTGGAAAAGGCAAAGGGAATTTCAACCGACGCCATCATCTTCGACCTTGAAGACGCTGTGTCACCAGATTCAAAAGACATCGCGCGCGCACAGGCTGTTGCTGCTGTGAACTCTGGTGACTACGGCAAGCGGGAGCTCACGATTCGTTGCAATGCACTTGCCACGCCATGGGGCCATGCAGATGTGGCCGCAGCTGCAAAGGCATGTGTTTCTGCAGTCGTGATTCCCAAGATCAACTCTGTTGCCGAAGTCAACGAAGTGTCTGCTGCACTTGATGCTGCGGGAGCACCGAAGGAAATGATGATCTGGGCGATGATCGAGACTCCGACGGCAATCTTTGACTGCCGCGAGATTGCAGCTCATCCACGCGTTCCGGTCCTAATCATGGGCACCAACGACTTGGCAAAGGAACTGCGCGCTGCTCAGGTCCCTGGCCGTGCACCGCTCTACCCAAGCCTGCACATGGCGTTGTTGGCAGCACGCGAGGCTGGCAAGACAATCCTCGACGGTGTGTACAACGACATCAAGAACGCTGACGGTTTCCGCGATGAATGCGTGCAGGGCTTGCAGATGGGATTTGACGGTAAGACCCTCATTCACCCAGACCAGGTTGGCATCGCAAACGATGTGTGGTCACCGACTGAGGCTGAAGTTGCTCATGCTCGTGAAGTCATTGCTGCGTTCGACGAAGCACTTGCTGCTGGCAAGGGTGTTGTTCAGTTGAACGGCCGCATGATTGAAAACCTGCATGTTGATAACGCACGTCGCGCTATCGCTATTGCAGAAGCAATCGCCGAACTCGCCTAGTTAGTTTTTCGCCTGTTTATCAGGTTTTCAAAACTGAAATTCTCGGGATTGAGGTCTTCAGGTCTAGCGAGAGAGAATGCTCGTAAACGCGCCGGTCTTTCATCGCGTTCTGACGTCATCGTCGTCAGCCATCCAAGTGCATGTTGGATATCCACAGATCCAAACTTCATCATCTCCAAGATGTCCACCCAATCTTTGGGTCGATCAAAGAGCGCTTTCAACACCGCAAGATGTGTCGCCGAGATAAAGGGCAGCGAGGCTTCACCCACTTTGTGCATCTCAACACGCAATCTCATGTCGTCATGAAATTCATGCACTGAGATGAAAACATCAATGGGATACAACCCGGAAATGAGTCGGACAAATCCTTTGTCGAGAAGTTCTTTTGAATGCGCTGGAACAACCTCTGCAAGATGCGAGATAGATTGCAGCACTCTTTCAACTTCCGATTCGCTCACAAATAGATTGACGTCGATGTCGCGAGTCATCCTCGGATCAGCCACATAATGCATCAATGCCAGCGCCCCACCGAATGCATGGTCAAGTTTTTCTTCGTTGAATGCCCGATGAACATCGAGAAGTAATTGATTAAGCGACGACATGGGTCTTCAAACTTGGAAATTCAATGCGTTCTGGCTTTGGACGGAGTGGCGCGTACTGAACAAACTCCAGTAACTCAAAGACAACTGCAGCGCGGTCGAAATCATCAACTCTCGTCGGCCGAATGTCGCATTCAATTCGCCAGCCAGCTACTTCAAGAATTCGATTTAATGTGTCGACTGTGGGCGATGTTTGCCCCGACTCGTATTTCACTATTGCGGCAGGTGAGGTTCCAGCTCGCCTGGCCAATTCCCGCTTTGAAAGGCCCGACCGTTCGCGAGCCACTTGGATGATTCTTGCTGCGTTCATGTACGCACTATATCAGGTGTTATCCAATTTGATAACACCTGTGCAACCTATAGCTGAGCGCGGAAGAGAGCGAGAGTGCGCTCCCAAGCAGTCTTCGAAACCGCAGCGTCGTACACCTCTGCACGCGTGTCATTGAAGAAGGCGTGATGTGTGCCGGGATACACATGGAATGTGGCGTCCTTACCCAACGCGCGTAGTTCTGCCTCGGTTGCCTTGATGGCTTCGGGAGCCGCAGTGCCGCGATCATTCTCTGCGTAGTGGCCTTCCACAACTGCAGTGAGTGCTTCCCAGTTAATGGGCGTATCAGGACGCATGCCGCCATAGAACGGTGCGGCCGCAGCGACTGCATCAGGGCGCTGACACGCAACCATGAGCGTGAGTCCGCCACCCATACAGAAACCAGTGACACCAACTTTTGTGTTCCCTGTTCGCTGCTGCAACAAATCAATCGCACCACTGAGGTCTTTGCCTGCGGTTGCAAGATTCATGCTCATCAACAACTTGCCCGCACTGTCAGGCTCTGTGGTGACTTCGCCGTGGTACAGGTCTGGTGCCAACGCAGTGAAACCTTCTGCTGCAAAACGATCAACGATGTCTTTGATGTGATCATTGAGACCCCACCACTCTTGAATGACAACAACACCGGGGCCGCCGCTACCGGCGATGTACCCGGCGCATGTTCCGCCGTTGCTCTTGAACTCGACCATCTCGCCCATTAGTAACCACCACCGAGTTTGCTGTGGTCCCATGTGACCACGCGCTCAACATCAATAGCGATACCGATGCGCTTTTCTGCTTGCTTACGAATGAAGCCCATTGCAACTTCACTTGCTGCACCAGGGCCGTTGTACTTGACGGCAACCGCTGCACCAATCCGCACGATTTCGTCGTAGTCCTCAATCAGACGAGCACTGCCGACAATCTCGGCACCCTTCAACTCTGAGTAACTGTCGCCTGTCTCCACAAGACCGGTGATCTTGCTGTCACGACGAATGTTGGCGACTTTCTGGCTCTTGCCGAAGGTCCAGAATGTGGGCTTGCCGTCCACCATCACGTACCACATCGCCACCAAATGAGGATGGCCACTGGGGTTAATGGTGGCGATATTGAGGATCTGACCGGTCTCGAGATATGCCGCCAATTCGTCGGCGGTCATTTCGATTTTGCTGCGCTTAGAAGCCATGCCCACAACCTAGACCCCTTGCCCCATAAGGCAGGCAGTGGACTCTTGTCCCGAAGTATCACCTTTCACATCTGCCAAGGGGTTCGCACTCACCACCCTCAGCAACTAGCGTTGATTCCGTGGCAAGCGCATCTCTCCCCAATCCCAGCCTCGACATCACCCTCACCCCACTTGCGGGCGAGGCAAAGACACTTCGTCAATGGCTCACCACTTTCCATCTCGGCTCTGTTGTGCTCGACCCGTACACCAATGAGAGTTCATGGATTCTTGACACCGCTGTCCGCATCATGCGCCAGTACTCAGGTGCAGCCATTCGCATGAACTTCCTCATCACGTGTGAAGCAGAAGACGCTCGCGCATTCCTCGGCCCATACGCCGATGAGTTCATCGTGTTCTGTGACCCCACACGTTCAGCAGTGAAAGCACTCGGCCTCACCGAACTTCCTGCATTTCTCGTGATTCAGTCAGACGGCTCTATCCCTGCAGTCGCACAAGGGTGGACTGCAGGCGATTGGAAAGAAGTCGCAGCAAAGATTGCCACGCTCACCGCATGGTCGAAGCCCAGCATTCCTGCATCGGGTGATCCGGGAGCATTCCGCGGCACCCCTGCGCTTGTCTAATCGACTCGCACCAACTGGCCTTCCCGTTGAAGAGGCCATCGCACCTCTTCGCGATGCATTCCATTCGCACCGACACGCCGTCCTTGTCGCGCCCCCTGGTGCAGGCAAAACAACACTTGTTCCGTTACGCCTGATTGACGAGCCATGGATTGCGGGACGCCGCATCATCATGTTGGAACCGCGCCGACTTGCTGCGCGTGCAGCTGCACAACGCATGGCACACATGCTGGGAGAAAAGCCTGGCGACACCATCGGGTACCAAACGCGCGACGAACGCCGCATTGGCCCTGATACTCGAATTGAGGTTCTCACCGAAGGAATTCTGACTCGCCGCTTGCAGAACGACCCCACACTCGATGGCACAGCGCTTGTCATCTTTGACGAAGTGCATGAACGTAATCTGCCCACCGACATTGGTTTGGCATTCCTGCTTGACGCCATCAAGACATTTGAATCTGATGTCCGCATTCTCGCAATGTCGGCGACAGCACAAGCGGAACTATTTGCGGGCGTTCTTGCAGACGAACATGGCGACGCACCTGTCATCACCTCGATGGGGCGAACCTTTCCCGTTGATGTTCGCTACGTACCGCGCCAGCGTGATGATCGTTTAGAAAATGCAGTTGCAGAAACGGTTCTCACATCACTGCGCGATGACGAAGGTGACATGCTGGTGTTCTTGCCTGGCATTGGCGAGATCAATCGTGCACAGACCGTCTTGCGTGAACGTGTTCCCGCTCATGTGGATGTGTTGCGACTTGCAGGCGCATTGCCTTTTGCTGAACAAGATGCAGCACTGAATGGCAGTGCCGATGGGCGCCGCCGCGTTGTTCTCAGTACCGATATTGCTGAGACTTCGCTGACTGTTGAGGGAGTTCACATCGTGGTGGATGCAGGCCTTGCTCGCACTCCCCGCCTCGATGCACGCACGGGGCTCACAGAGTTGGTCACCGTGACATCGTCACGCGCCAGTGCCGAACAACGCAGTGGTCGTGCAGGACGTGTGAAGGAAGGCGTTGCGTATCGCCTCTGGAGCCGCATTGAAGACTCGACTCGACTCGCCCACTTGCCGGCAGAAATCACACAAGCTGACCTGTGTGGCTCGGCATTGGAAATTGCTGCGTGGGGAACGCCCTTGAGCGAGTTGACATTCTTGGATACGCCACCCGAGCGAAACATGAAATTGGCCACCGACACTCTCACGATGTTGCACTTGCTCGACGAGAAGGGTGCGATTACTGCGTTAGGTCGGCAAGTTCTTGGCCTTCCTCTTCACCCACGCCTCGGCACCATGGTGGCGCGCAACCGCGACTTCGCACCGCAAGGCTGGGTTGCCTGCGTTGTGGCTGCACTCATTGAAGAGCGCGACATCATGCGCGGACGGCCTGATTCATTGCCCACAGACCTCGCAGTACGCGTGAAGGCTGTAATGGATATTGAACGACATGACTTGGTGGACCGCGGAGCACTTCACCGCGTTCGTGATGCGGCCCGCGACATTGCACGCCGCAGCAGTATCGACACCAACGTCCATTGCAGTGCCGACATGGTCGACACGTTGTGCGGCGCAGTGCTGCTGTCGGCGTATCCGGACCGATTCGCAATGCGACGCTCCTCACCTGGTCAGTTTGTGATGCGCGGCGGTGGCGGCGTGAACATGGACGCGAAAGATTCCATTGCTCGCGAGCAATTCATTGTGGCTGCCGACATTGATGCACAACGCAATGTTTCGCGCGTACGGCGCGCAGCTGCAGTCGACCTTGAACTCATTGCGCCAGTGCTGGGTGACGACGTTGAAGTTGAGTCATACCTGATGTGGGACAAAGGACGCGATGATCTTGTGCAGCGTGTTGTCCGCAAGGTCGGCAGTATTCGTATCGACGAGCGCGACCTCACGCCTGTTGCTGGCGACGAAACAACCGAAGCGTTGCTCGAACGCGTGAAAGCCACCAGCATGGCGGTGCTGGGTGGTGGCGCTGCAACACAGTTCCGTCAACGCATTTCATTCCTTCGTCATCACATCGGCGAAGAATGGCCCGATACGTCTAACGCGCGCCTCATGGCCACGATGAATGAATGGCTCTTGCCATATTTGGCGGGAGCAACGGGCAAAGCCGACCTTGCAGGTGTTGACCTCACGATGGTGCTGCAATCGAATCTTGGTTGGGACAAGAGTTCCACGATGGAGTCGCTAGCTCCAGCGAAGTATGAACCTCCTCGCGGTCGACCTGTTGACATCAACTACGCCGACCCAGCGTCGCCCACGATCGCCATCCGTGTGCAGCATCTCTTTGGCGTCACCACGCATCCCTCTGTGTTGAACGGCGCTGTTCCGCTGCGCATTCAGTTGCTCTCCCCGGCTGACCGCCCTATTCAAATCACCGCCGACCTCCCGAACTTCTGGACGGGCAGCTGGACCGATGTGCGTAAAGACATGGCGGGTCGGTACCCAAAGCACGACTGGCCCATCGACCCCAGCGCATAAGGCGTTACAGACGCCACCACAGGCGCATACGACTGGAACACGGGCTGCGCTCTAGCCTTGCGGTATGCCAGATTTCGCGTTTACAGAGATCCTTCCTCTTGGCCCTGACACCACCGAATATCGGTTGATCAGCACCGAGGGCGTGTCACAGGTGGAGACACCTTTGGGCACTTTCTTGAAGGTGGAGCCAGAGGCCATCACACTTCTCACAGAGACAGCAATGCGCGACATTGCACACCTTTTGCGCAGTGATCACTTGCAGCAACTCAACAACATTCTCAAGGATCCTGAAGCGAGCCCGAACGACAAGTTCGTTGCACTCGACCTTCTGAAGAACGCCAGCATTGCAGCGGGTGGCGTGTTGCCCATGTGTCAAGACACCGGCACTGCAATCGTGAAGGCCAAGAAGGGCCAGTTCGTGATGTCGGGTGGCAACGACGAAGAAGCGATTGCTCACGGCGTTTTCAATACGTACCAAACAAGCAACCTTCGCTACAGCCAAATGGCACCTATCTCGATGTACGAAGAGAAGAACACCGGCAACAACCTTCCTGCAGAAATCAAGATCAGTGCAGTGGACGGCGATGCCTACAAGTTCCTCTTCATGGCCAAGGGTGGCGGCTCTGCCAACAAGAGCTACCTCTTCCAAGAGACAAAGGCATTGCTCAATGAGAAGACACTTCTTCCGTGGATCTTTGAGAAGTTGATCAGCTTGGGCACCGCAGCGTGTCCTCCGTATCACCTTGCAGTTGTGATTGGTGGAACTTCAGCAGAGCAGGCAGTGGAAACAGCAAAGCTTGCGAGCACGCATTACCTCGATTCATTGCCCACACAAGGAAGTGACCTTGGCAATGGTTTCCGCGACATTGAACTCGAAGCAAAAGTTCTGAAGCTGTCACAAGACACGGGCATTGGCGCACAGTTCGGCGGCAAGTACTTCTGCCACGACGTGCGTGTGATTCGTTTGCCCCGTCATGGTGCAAGCTGCCCCGTTGCATTTGCCGTGTCTTGTAGCGCAGACCGTCAGGCCTTAGGCAAGATCACAAAAGATGGCATCTTCATCGAAGCTCTCGAAACTGATCCAGCACGTTTCCTTCCCGAAGTCACACACGATGATCTCAGCGATGAAGTCGTGCACATTGATCTCAATCAGCCCATGGACCAGATTCGCGCAACACTGAGCCAGTACCCGGTGAAGACTCGCGTGATGCTTACAGGGCCCGTTGTGGTTGCTCGCGATATCGCTCATGCCAAGTTGAAAGAGCGTCTCGATGCTGGCCAAGGAATGCCGCAATACATGAAGGACCACGCGGTGTATTACGCAGGTCCTGCAAAGACTCCAGAGGGAATGGCATCCGGTTCATTCGGACCCACCACTGCAGGCCGCATGGACAGCTACGTGGAAGATTTCCAAGCAGCGGGCGGTTCGTTCATCATGCTCGCGAAGGGCAACCGTTCACGCCAGGTCACCGAAGCGTGTAACGCTCATGGTGGTTTCTACTTGGGTTCCATCGGTGGTCCAGCTGCACGCTTGGCGCAAGACTGCATCACCAAAGTGGAAGTGCTCGAGTACCCAGAACTGGGCATGGAAGCTGTGTGGAAGATTGAAGTGCAGGACTTCCCTGCCTTCATCGTTGTTGACGACAAGGGCAATGACTTCTTTGACCAGGTCGGCGGAACGGGCACACCCGTCCACCTACACAAGTAGCTAGAGCCACTTCTTTCGTCGGAAGTAGAAAAACTGAATTGCTGCAATCACTGCGAGTCCAGCAGTATTGATCTTCCAAGACGGATCAAAATCGCCCCAAGGCGTGTTGTTGAAGTTCTGCCCGAAGAAACCAACGATCAGTGCTGGAAGCAGCAAAATACTGGCAACGGAGCCAAGCCTCAATTGAGCTTTCGTTTGTCGCTGATTCTCGATTGATTCCAAACGATCAAAAATCAATCGAACCTCGTCTTCAAGATCAGCGCGTTGAGCCTTCAGGCTTCGTGATCTCATCAACAGATCATTGACTGAGATCTGTTGATTCTTGGAAAACAAAACACCGGGCGTCAGACGAACTGCATCAAGTTGGTCAAGAACGAACAGAACGTTCTTTGTCTCTTCGACGGTTGTGTTCATCGAAAGAATCTCGAACTTCAACAACGAAACTTTCTGATATCTCTCGGAAATATCGGCCGATGATTCAGAGAAACCATCCAGATTGAAGAGCTCACTTTCTAGTTCTTCTAATTCCTGATTGGCATGACTGTGGAGGTCAGTGAGCACATTCTCAAGATCCTCGATCACGACCGTGGCAATTCTGACGATGCAATCTCCAGGGGCACTCTCGGAATTTTCCTCCGAAGGAGTGAACGAGATTCTCTGAGAGAGCGAAAGTCGCCTCTCCGCATCCGTTTCGTCAACTCCCCACACAACGGTCAAGGCCATTGAAGCATTCACAACAAAGTGAACATTGAAATACTCACTCTTCGCATCCTCAACATCTGTTGGGCTCGCTAACACTCCATACACATACGAGTCATGCATTTCGATTTTTGGAAATGGTTCAGTTCTGAGACGGACGTCGCTATTTGATAGCCCTCTCCGCGCGACATCGTGAAGTTTCCCGCTCGCACACGATGACTCAAAAAGTTGAAAGGCATTATCCAACTCAGCCTGAGTCGGATGAACAAGCTGAATGATCTTCTGCATGTCCGAGCCCAAGAACTATTCGGCTTCGACGAATCCGGGCCAGTTACCCATGTATGTGATGAAGGTGTCGCTGAGACCCTCTTCGCGCAATGTCGCACGAGGAACAGGCAATTCACGCATCACGAACTTCGGGTTATTGCGAGTCTGCAATGGGAAATCGTGATTCGTCACAGCTGCACGACCAACAGCCACCATGTCGGCACCTGCATCAATGCACTTCTGCATGTCTTCCGCTGAGTAGAGCTTGCCGGCGACTGCCAACTTCACATCTCCACGCTCAAGGTTCGCAAAGATGTCGATGAGGCGCCGGTCTGCGAAATCTTCGTCGGCACCCAACTTGAAGCAATCCCAGAGAGACATGTCAATCATGTCGACATTGCCTTCCTTCACGAGACGCTTGTACACCTGGACGATGTCCGATGTCTTCATGCCGAAGCGCTCTGGCGAGAGACGCACTGCAATGTGGAAGTCTTCGCCACAGCAATCGCGAATGCCAGCAACAACGTTGAATAACACGCGAGCACGGTTCTCTAACGTGCCGCCGAACTTGTCGCGGCGCTTGTTGAGTTCTTCATTGAGGAACTGACAGATGAGGTAGTCGTGTGCTCCGTGAAGCTCCACACCTTGAAAACCAGCCTTTTGTGCACGAATGGCTGCAGAGATGAAGTCTTCAATGACTTGCTCCACTTCTGCAGTCGTCATGGCACGAGCACCCATCTTCTCGTCAGCACTAGAGCTCACGGGGTCTGTGCCAATGAGTTCCTTTGGCGAGCGACGGCCGGCGTGATGCAACTGAATGATTGCGAGCGAATCGTGCTGCTTGATGCCTTCGGCCAATCGAGCAAGACCTGGAATATGCATGTCGTCGAAACAACCCAACTGGCCAGGGAAACCCTGACCCACTGCTTGCACATGAGACGCACATGTCATCGTGAGACCAAAGCCACCCTCTGCACGCATCGTCAGCCAGCGATATTCCTCGTCAGAGAGAACACCATCAGCAGCACTTTGCGAGTTCGTCAGCGGCGCCAACATGAAACGGTTCTTCAATGAAGGGCCGTGGGCGAATGTGACTGTGTCGAAAAGTGATGACATTTAGAGAAGGCCCTTTACAGCTGCGCGTGTTTCCGCGATTTCATCGGGTGTTGCACCGAACTCAACAGCAGCGAAGTCGGTGACTCCGATTGCAGCGAGTGCCGAAATGCGATCCTGTACTTCCGACGCTGTTCCGGTGATGGCGATGTCTGCAGGACCTGCAGCACCCTCACGGTCGAGCATGGCGCGATAGCTCGGCAAGGTGCCGTACACAGCGAACACCTTGGCGGCACGCTCTGCAGCGGCTGCTTTGTCGGTAGTGACGCACACGGGAAGCGCGGCGATCACGCGTGGCGTGGGGCGACCCAGTTCATCCGCTGCACGAGTAATTGTTGGAATGGTGTGATCCGAAAGAGTTGCCGGGCCGGTGCACCATGTGAGTGTTCCGTCAGCCATTGCAGCAGTCACGCGGAGCATCTGCTCGCCGAGGGCTGCAACAACGACACCGAAACCATTTGAGCCCTTGGCAGCAATGCCACCATGCACCTTGTAGGTCTCGCCATCAAAGTGGGCAGGTTCGTTGCGAGAGAGTGGCATGAGAACGCTGAGGTACTCGCGGAGGTGACGCACTGGCTTGTCGTATGACATACCGAGCATGTTCTCAATCACAATCTTGTGGCTCAGGCCTATTCCGAGTGTGAGGCGATTGCCCGAAGCGGCGGCCACGGTGTGGCACTGCTGCGCGATGGCATGTGGGTGACGAGGGTATGTAGGAACAACAGAAGTACCCAGCTCGATGCGAGGAACTTCACGACCCACCACTGCCAGAGCGGTCAGGGCATCGTGTCCGAAGATGTTCGGAGCCCAGTAGCTCGCGAAACCGTCTTGCTCTGCCGAACGGGCCTCAGCGACCACATCGTCCACTGTTCCGTCGTTAACTGCTCCACCAAAAATGCCAATTTTCATAAGGCATGACGGTATCAGGGGCGGGGCTACGAGAGGCTGACGAGGTCCAGCCATTCCTGGCTGAAGTAGTCCACTTGGCCATCTGGCATCAAAACCACCTTGGTCGGACTGAGGCGCTGCACGAACTCTTCGTCGTGGCTCACCATGATGATGGTGCCCTTCCAGGACTCAAGCGCGCCGGCAACTGCTTCACGACTATGAGGATCAAGATTGTTCGTGGGTTCGTCCAATAACAACACGTTGTTACGGCCCACCATCAACATCGCAAGAGTCAACTTGGTCTTCTCACCACCAGAGAGAGAACCCGACTCTTGGAACACCTTGTCGCCCTGCAATCCAAACATGCCGAGCAATGCACGCAGTTGTGTCTCTGTAAGTGGACTACCACTGGGAAGTTCGCGACGCATGTGCCACATGAGTGATTGCTTCGGATCCAGGGTGTCGTGTTCCTGTGCGAAGTAGCCAACGTTGACTTGGTAACCCCATTCGAAGTCGCCCACGTTTGCTTCGGTTGCTCCGGCCAGAATGCGCAAGAGCGATGTCTTGCCAGCACCGTTGAGACCGAGAACGAGCATGCGGTCTCCCCTACCAATGTCGAAGGAAACATCTTCAAACACTGGCGGTCCGCCGTAGCCCTTGCTCAGGCCCTTGGTCGTCAATACCGTGACACCACTTTGTGGAGGGTCCGGGAACTTCACATTGAGGACACGGTCCTTCTTGCGAACACCAGTGCCTTCGGACTCAATGCGAGCAATGCGCTTTTCAATGCTGTGCGCCATCGTTGCCTTCGTGGCCTTTGCGCCGAAGCGATCAACAACATCTTGCAAACGTGCAACCTCTTTGGCCTGCATCATTGCTTTCTTCTCTGCACGAGATTCATCTTCCGCACGAGACCGCTTGTACTGGCTATAGGTACCGCGGTATTCATACACCGCACCAATGTCGTCTTCATCAGGACGATCCAAGTGCAACACACGGGTAATCGCTTCGTCTAACAATTCAAGGTCGTGGCTAATCACCAACAATGCGCCCTTGTAGTTGCGCAAGAAGTTCAATAGCCAAGTCTTTGCGTCAATGTCCAAGTGGTTCGTTGGTTCGTCCAACAGCAACATGTCGCTGCCTGCGAACAAGATGCGAGCAAGCTCAACACGGCGACGCTCACCACCAGAAAGCACACCAAGTGCAAGGTCTAAACGATCAGGGCGTAAACCCAAACCTGCAGCGATCGAACGTGCTTCGCTCTCGGCGGAATAGCCGCCTTTGAGATTGAACGCTTCTTCTGCTTTCACATAACGGCTGACATTGCGTTCGTCTGCATCGGCTTCCATCGCAATACGCAATTTCTCCAAGCGTTCTAGGTCACCGTCAATGTTGCGACCCGACAGCACATGAGCAATTGCTGGCTTCGCTTCAGTCTCTTTCGAAACGCGCGGGTCCTGCGATAGATAGCCATACATGCCAGTGCGGGTCACTTTGCCGCCAGCAGCCTCAGCTTCGCCACCCAGCACCTTAAACATTGATGTTTTGCCTGCACCGTTACGGCCAACAATGCCCACTTTGTCGCGAGCCATAATGGTGAACGTTGCACCCTGCACTACGTTGCGCCCGCCCACTTCAACAGTGAGGTTCTGAACCTGCAGCATTATCGAGGGGCCGACGTTGTGGTCGCACTAGGAGCCACAGTCGTTGTTGCTGCCGTCGGAACAGTTGTCGCTACTCCCGGCACCGTTGTGGTGTTCATAGGGATTGTCTGCCCTGGTGCCGTCGTGCCTGGCAAGACGTCATCTGTCACGAGTGAATCGTCGGTGTACTTCGAAGAAAGGCATGCACCAGGACTGACTGGTGCTGTTCCCAACGCAGATGCAATTGACGCAACAAGAACTTTGCGCCCCGCATCTGATGGATGCACGCGGTCTCTGTTCAACAGGCCCGGCTGAATTGAAGTTGTTCCCCAATCGAGGACTGAAACATTTGAGAACTTTGATGCAACCGTACGAATGGTTTCATTGACTTGCTGCATCGTTGGACGGTTCAGTGTTGCTGTCAATAGCAATGTTGGTCGAGGCGCAAGTGCTTCAACAATTGCAGTGAGATCGCGCTCGTATTTTTCCTGATTACCGCCGTAGTTGGTACCGAGGAAGACAACACCAGCATCCCAGCCTTCATAGATGCGATCTTTCAAGACGGTGCGACCAAAGCCGACCATCTGACCTGCTTCTGCTTCCACAGCAACTCGCCAACCAAGAGGAACGAGTGCCGAACACATGGCGCCGCCATAGCGACTTGCAGTGCCGGACAAAATGGAGTCACCGATAATCAGCAGGCGATTCCCTGCTGCATTAGTTCCCAGAGGAGTTCCTTCAAGTGCTGACAACGTGGAACGCTGTCCATCGATAATCACTTCGCCACCAGATGCTGCAATTCCTGGGATGCGACCGACATTTTGCAGGATGATTTGGCCGTTACTGCCACCCGTCACTGAGCACGCCGACAACAGCCCACCGAGGACACAGAATCCAAGAAAAGTGCGGGTGCGGGGCGAGAACATGAACCATTGAGGTTATTGGCAAACTGGGCGCTTCTTGGGGCAACCCCATACCTATTGAGAAATCTCCTAAAGAGGACGTCAAAGCCTCCTGAGATTAAGGGCGTTATTGCTTGTCGGCTCCGCGAGCAACACGCAACTCATCACGAATCTCGGCGAGGAGATCGTTCGTGTTCAGAGCAGACTGCGCCTCATCGTTTGATGTGTCCCTGACACGGTTGTACAACTTGACCACAACAAAGAGCACCAGAGCGACAAAGAAGAAGTTCATTGACGCAGTCACGAACGCTCCTAAAGGAATGTCGCTGCCATTGAGTGTGACAACCTTCTTCGAGAAGTCCGGTTGCTGGCCACCAAATACTGAACCAATGAGGCCACCAAGAATTCCGGGGCTCTTGTCACTTCCGGCGAAAGAGTCGACAACAGTCTTAAATGCAGCACCCATCACAAAGGCAACGGCAACGTCGACCACATTCCCGCGGTTAACAAACTCTTTGAATTCCCCGACAATGCCTCGCTTCGTCAGCTTGCCGACCTTTTCTTCCACTTTGCTCAGGATCTCTGCCATGTAGCGAGATTACTCGGCGCGGTCTTCCAAGTCTTCGAACCGATCGACATTACGAAGAGATGGGAAAGCCCACCACCAGATTCCTGCAATGGCAATCGTTGCCACGCCACCACCAATAACAGTTGCAGGAGTACCAACAACGCTTGAGACAGCGCCCGATTCGAACGCTCCCAGTTCATTTGAAGCGCCAATAAAGACGTTCTCTACAGCAGACACTCGCCCACGCTTGTCATCGGGTGTTACGAGCGGTACGAGTGAACTGCGAATAAACACGCTCACCATGTCGGCACCGAATGCAATGATCAGCGCAACAAAGGCAATCCAGTACGACCGTGTTGTTCCGAGAACGATGGTTGCTGCACCGAAGATCGCGACAACCCACAAGAGCGTTCGACCCACATGACGTCGAACAGGCCGAAACGCAAGGAACACAGCCATTGCTGCCGCACCCAAACCACCTGCAGCGCGCAACCAGCCGTATGCAACGTCTCCAACTTTCAGTTGTTCTTCTGCGATGACCGGCAAGAGCGCTACTGCCCCACCAAACAGAACCGCAAAGAGATCCAACGAAATAGCAGCCAACAACACAGGAGTGCGACGAATGAAAACAAGACCTTGCACAGCATCGCGCAGTGTGGGTCGTTCCGTCTTCACCTCAGACGTCACCACCGCAGGCAATGTCACGAGAGACAAACTTGCCATTCCACACAGAATGAGAATTGCGGCAACACCGTAAGCAAGCGCAGGATCAACTGCGTACAAAAAACCACTGATAGCAGGACCAACGATGGCAGCACCTGTCCATGTTGCACTGTAAAACGCAATGACTCGCGGCAATCCACCGTCCGGTGCAATCATCGCCGCAATTGGGCGCAGAGCCGGTGCGAGAAATGCTCGTGATGCACCAAATAAGAATGCGATTGCGTAGATAGGAAGTGCAGAGCCTCCGCCATCTGGTTCTGCCACGTTCAATGCGTAGATCATCAGAAGAATCGAGCATGTGAACTCGCCGAACTGTGCGACCAAAGAAACCTTTTTGCGATTGAGTCGGTCAGCAACAGTTCCCGTCACCAACACCAATGCAGCAGCTGGAACGAACTCAGCAAGACCAAGCAGACCAATTGACATCTCTGACCCAGTGATGTCGTACACATGCTTACCCAATGCTGCAGCCTGCAACATCACGCCGATGGTCAACACCATGCTGGAGATCAGTAACGGTCGAACACCCGGTGCAGAAATGGCCTCACGAGCGCTCATCACGCCCGGCTGATTCGTCATCGAGTGGTCCAACCACCATCAACAGAGATGGATTGCCCTGTCATGAACGAGGATGCGTCGCTCGCCATAAACAACAAAGCGCCATCTAGTTCATGTTCTTCACCCATGCGAGGCATTGGTGAATTGTTCTTGATCAGAGCTTGTGCGCCTGCATCCGATTCCATGCCAGCGGTCATTTCTGTGAGGAACCAACCAGGGCACAAGCTGTTCACGCGTACGCCCTTGCGAGCCCACTGCAACGCAAGCTCTTTGGTGATTCCGATGACCGCGTGCTTACTTGCCACATAGTTCACTTGCTTGATGGGTGTTGAACCCACAAGTCCCAAGATGCTGGCAACGTTGATGACAACACCCGACTTCTGCTTCACCATGTGCTCGCCACACAACTTTGCGAGATGCCACACAGCAGTGGTGTTGACTTGCAGTACTTCTTCAAAGTCTTCGAGTGTTTCCTGCTCGATGCCCTTCACCACTCCGATGCCTGCGTTGTTCACCAAGATGTCGACCGTTCCGAAAGTGTCGACCACCTTCTGCACCATTGCCTCACGTTGAGACGCGAGCGCAACGTCGCACTGCACGGCCAATGAACCAGGCAACGTGGCTGCCAATGCTTCGAGACGATCAAGACGACGTGCTGTCATCACAACCGTGGCACCTGCAGAATGAAGAACCTTTGCAAAGCGGGCACCAAGCCCAGAGGAAGCACCCGTCACGATGGCGACTTTGCCGTCCAGACGAAATTGAGCAAATGGGTCAAGAACCTGTGTTTCAGACATGTGC
>CAEZWV010000021.1_pt1 | contig 30143 bp, 25 predicted proteins | sample 7265081 | NCBI WGS metagenome assembly CAEZWV01 (sample SAMEA6813891, study PRJEB35770) | uncultured Acidimicrobiaceae bacterium | biome: Freshwater; feature: Freshwater reservoir; material: water | place: Czech Republic | collected 2015-11-04 | depth 0.5m m
ACGAACAGCTACATGAATGCTGAAACCATCCGCGTGGACGGTGGCATTCGTATGCCGCCTAAGTGAGCATCGTTTTTCATAACGATCCGTTCACGCCGTTTGATCGGCACGAAACACCTCTTAACGATTCCCCGGGCTTTGTCCCGGGGAATCGTCGTTCTATCGCTATTCCCGATGGGCTGTTTCCCACGGCTGTTGATGCAGTGCGATTGCGCGTTGGCGCTCGACCTTTAGATGTTGCGCAATGGGTGTCGGCTGTTGATGACGACTGGGCTCCGACGATTGCGATGAAGCGCGCACTTATCGCAGAGCGCCCTCACGAAGTCATTGCATGTATTGAAGGCGCAGAAGAAGCATGTGAAGAAGTTGCCGCCGGAGTGCTTGCCTCGATTGGTGCGAATCCATCTATGGAATTGGGAATCGATGCGCTGGTGGATGCTGCGTTGCAGGTTGCTGATGATCTCTGCATTCTGTTGCCCGATGAAGATGGCGTACCTCGGCTTGCGGCTGCAGTGTTGTGCTCTCCGAATCGTTGGCGTTTGGCCGAGAAGATTGACGGAACGATGGCGAGTATTCATTCGCCAGTCGCGCGATATGAAGAAGATCTCAATTCACCTGTGAATTCGGTGATGATGCGATTAAGTCCGGAGCGTCCGATGTGGCGTATCAACTGGGGAATCTCAAATCATCCTGCGCTGTTTCAACCTGACACGCCGCCCATGACGCCAGAGATGGATGCGGCCGACATGTGGTTCCGTGTGGAGTGGCAGACATTGCGTCGCTTGCCCATCACCGGTGGCATTCTCTTCACAATTCGCACGTATGTAGAGAAGTTGTCAGACTTTATGGAACGCGACCAACCGTTAGTGCAAGACATTGCTGAACTTGTGAACAAGATTCATGAAGATGTCGCCGTGTACAAGAGCATTGCGCCGTACCGCGAGAAACTCTTCGCGTATTTCGAAACCCGCTAAATGCGTTGCAGCGGTGAATGAGGCAGCGGTGGTAGAGCGACCTCAATGGTGTCGCTGGTGTTCACTGTTCCGCCGACAATGACTATGGCCATCACGCCGGCCCGTCGCTGAACCTCGCCTTGCTCATCTTTGGGGAGGCATTGCTTGAGGAGTCCGCTTCGGAAATCCTCGATCTGATGACATGGGTTGCGTAAACCTGTCAACGCAAGAAGTGCTTCATTGCCGATACGTAAGAGTGTGCCGACTGGGAGGTCGTGCAAGTCAATGCCTGATGTGGTGATGTTCTCCCCAAGGTCGCCAGGTTTGACATCGAATCCATTGTCAATGAGATCAGACAATGTCTCTTCAGGAATGAGATGGACTTGTCGCAGATTAGGTGTCGATGGGTCTATGGCTACGCGCGATCGGTGCTTCACAGTGGGGCCTGCATGCGCATCGCCTTCCACCCCGTATCCGGCGATGAGTGCGATCCGGTCCTGGGAAAATTTCGAGAATGAATGCTCGGGCGAGACGTGGAGATGCGCAACGAACGACATAAAACTCAGGTGGTGTAATCGGCGTTGATGCGTACGTAGCCATCGGTGAGGTCACAGCCCCACACGGTTGCTTGTGCAGTACCGGTCTGTAGCGACACATGAATGAGAACATCGTCGCCCTTCATGTACTTGCTCAACTGGGCAAGCCCTGCTTCATCAACTCGTGATGGGTACACCTCTTGGGTTCCAAAGCGAATGACGACCTTTTCCTGATCAATATCGGTGTAGTCACTGCACTTGCCAATAGCCATTGCCACGCGACCCCAGTTCGGGTCTGCGCCATGCACGGCAGTTTTGACGAGTGGAGAGTTCACAATTGCCTTTGCGACTGTCTTTGCTTGTGCTTCGTCGCGGGACTTGTCGACGCGCACTTCAATAAGAGTCTCAGCACCTTCACCGTCGCGTGCGATCTTCTTTGTGAGATCCAACATGACTGATTCGAGTGCGGTTTCGAATGCACTTGCATCAACTGCACCTGCGGCGCCACTGGCCAACACAATGGCGGTGTCGCTCGTGGATGAATCGGTGTCGATGGAAACGCAGTTGAACGTGCGGTTCACGACGCGACGGAAAGTTGCATCGAGGTCTTCTGAAGAGAGCAATGCGTCGGTGAAGATCATTGAAATCATCGTTGCCATGTCGGGTTCAATCATTCCCACGCCTTTGGCAACACCGACAACACGTGCCGATGTTCCAGCAACAGTTGCTTCTGAAACTTTGTGCACAGTGTCGGTGGTCATGATCCCGCGTGCGACCTCTTCGGCGTTATTCGCCGGCAGAGGGAAAGGCAAGGCAGCGATGCCAGTGCGAATACGTTCAATCGGATACAAGCGTCCAATGACACCTGTTGATGCAATGAGAACTTCAGATGGGTTGATGCCCAACTTTGTGGCAACTGATGCAGTCACTTCTTCCGCATGGGCGAGCCCCACCGGGCCATTGGCAACATTTGCGTTCTTTGAGATGACCACCATGGCGCGTGCATGGCCGGTGTTGTGGCGACGAGACACTTCAACAGATGGACCTGCGAATCGGCTCTTTGTGAAGACACCAGCAGATGTTGAACCTGCATCGGCGAGGACCACGGTGAAGTCTTTGCTGTCGTCTTTGACGCCGACATTGGCGACATATGACGTGAATCCTTGGGGGAGAGAAATTGCCACGTATGAGGTTTAGCACTACGGGCACGCCCAAGGGGGTTTAGATTTGCTGTGTGCGCACTCTGATTGTCAATGGAACCGTGGTGAATGCCGATGGCAGGTTGGACGCCGACGTGGCAATCGAGAATGGTCGTTTTCAATCCATCGTGCCGAAGTCAGGTGGCGGCATTGTTCCTGGCCCTGATGATCGGGTCATTGATGCAACGGGTTGTTTGGTCGTACCAGGCGGAGTTGATGCTCACGTTCATATGCAGCTCGACACCGGAACCACAGTGTCGTCAGACACTTTCCTTTCAGGGTCCACAGCGGCAGCGCATGGTGGCACAACCACGATTATTGACTTCTCCGAACAGCGCACGGGCGGAAATGTCTTGCAGTCATTTGAGAAGCGAATGGCCGAAGCAGAGGGTCAATGTGTCATTGACTGGGGCTTGCATCAAGTGCTGGGTGGAGTCGACGAGCAAGCGCTCATTGATACGCGTTCATTGATTGAACGCGAGGGTGTTGCATCCATCAAGTTATTCATGGCGTATCCGGGTCGTTTGTATTCCGACGATGGCCAAATTCTGCGAGCACTACAGATGTGTGCCGATACCGGAATGATGGCCATGGTGCACGCAGAAAATGGTTTGGCCATTGACGTGTTGGTGGAACAAGCAGTTGCTGCGGGAAACATCACGCCAGATTTTCACTCACGCACACGTCCACCTGAACTTGAAGCAGAGGCAGTGCATCGCGCCGGAGTTCTCGCGCGCGTTGCAGGCAATGCACCGTTGTACATCGTGCATCTCTCGAGTTCTCATGCACTACGTGAAGTAGTGGAAGCGCGTTCGCGCGGCACAAACATTTTCGCTGAGACATGCCCGCAGTATTTGCACTTGTCGTTGGAAGATCACCTCGGTCAAGGATGGCCCAATGGCGCTGCATACATTTGCTCGACGCCACTGCGTTCAAAGCATGATCATCATCAAGCCGACCTCTGGGAAGGCCTGCGCGTTGATCAGTTGGCTGTCGTAAGCACTGACCACTGCCCGTTCTGTTTGCGTGAACAGAAGTTGGCAAATGGTGAATCATTCAACGTGGTGCCGAATGGTATTGGCGGAGTAGAGCACCGGATGGACCTTGTGTATCAGGGCGTAGTTGCTGGCCACATCAGTGAAGAGCGATGGGTGGAAGTGTGCGCGACTGCTCCAGCGCGTCTCTTTGGTCTTCCACAAAAGGGCGCGATTCGTGAAGGTCTCGATGCCGACCTTGTTGTGTATGACCCAGCTGCGAAGCAAACATTGAGTCAAGCGACGCATCACATGAATTTGGATCATTCTGCGTATGAAGGCATGGACATCACGGGCAAAGTACGCACCGTGTTGTCCCATGGCGAAGTCATCGTTGACGGTGGTCAGTTCTTTGGTGCAGCCGGCCGTGGTCGTTATCTGCGTCGTGCTGTCTCGCAGCACATTCGATAACTATTTCGTAAAGACGCGCACCAAGTTCGCAAGAGTCTTTTCAATTGACTTTGCGTTGTTGCTCGGCGCGTTCATGATCTTGAGACCTAACTGGCTCTTGCTGGTGTTCATGTCGAACTCTTCGGTCACCTTTGTGCCGCCATCAACTGGTTCAAGGATGTAACGCCACACGTGTCCGCCAATGTGGCGCCAGCCAATGCGTGAGCCTTCTTCAAACTCAACAACAGTGTTCATCATCTTGTATGGAACAAGAATCTTCATCTTCATGCCGAACTTTGTGTTGAGCGAAAGACGTTCTGGTGCATCAAGCTCTGCTGCTTGTACGGAACCTGAACCATCGATCTCATGATGACGGCGTGGGTCTGCCAGAAGATTGAAGATGTCTGCTGCCGGAGCAGGAACAACAACAGAACGTGAAACGATTTTGGATGGGTCAGAAGAACTCATACCGACAGTCTGACCTGCTGGGCAACCAATTCCGCACAGCGGCGACCTGAGTACATGGCTCCCTGTGTGGAACCGGTGTCGCGGTGGTCGCCGCACACATACAGACCTTCACCGAGGGAGACCTTTTTCTTTGGTGAGAAAGGTGCGTCTTGGCCTGGCTGACCATGAGGAATCTTGTAGGTGCGCAGGTGCGTCCACGCATCAACTTGTGGGCCCCACCAACTGCGTAGCTGTGTACGGGCGAGATCTTCTAAGTCGCCATCAATCACGCCGGGCAGTGCAGCAGCAATGAGGTGTTTACCTTCAGGTGCGTAATGGGGAGACACAAGTGACATGACTGCCACGTTGAGGACAGGGCCTTGTCCGTGTCCGTCGAGAATCACATAGGCGCCGTTGACGGGCGGTTGTGGTGCTGAGAAGTACACGCAACCAGCAGAGCGTGACTCAACAGGCGGCAAGCCGAGCAGTTTCGCTGCGACAGGACCTTCTGTTGCCACGATGATTGCTTTCGCAGTGATGCTCTGTCCACTTGCCAATGTGACTGAACCGGAAGACACTGCTGTCACGGGAGTATTGAGATGAAGTGATGTGGTCTTCAGAGACGCAGCAAGTTGTTCAGAGATTTGCCCCATGCCATGCGCGGGAACAACGGAATCTCCATTTGCAAGTGTGCGGAAGATGACATCAAACATGCGACGCGATGTGGAGAGACTTGGATCAAGTTGAATGCCGCCGACAAGTGGACGAAAGAATCGCTCAATCATCTTGGAGGAAAACCCCATTGCTCGTAGTGCAGTCGCAGTGGGCATGTCTTGGCCACGCAGCAATTGCTTCGGATCGGAACGCTTCAACTTTGTGCGCATCAGTGCAATGCGTGCTTTGTCCCACACAGTGCCGATGGGGGCAAACGTGGTGCTGACCAATGTCAGTGGCCGACGGAAAGGATCGCCCACGATGTGTGATTTTCCTTCGCGCCACACATTTGCTCCGGGTTCAAAAGCCCGAAGATCTAACGCATCAACATCGAGGTTATTTTTGACCTCGGGATAGCCAGTGAGAAGAACTTGGAAACCGCGGTCAAGAATGAAACCGTCAACAATGTCGCTGCGCACGCGCCCGCCGACTCCGTCCGATGCTTCGAGCAAGAGTGGTGCGATGCCGTTTTGCTCAAGAACTCGTGCGGCAACAAGACCTGCAAGTCCGGCACCGACGATGACAACGTCGCAGTGTGTAGGAAGGGGAGTGTTTGTCACTTCTTCAGTAGAGCACGAAGTGCGACATCAAGTGTTTGATGCGAGAACACAAAGCCATCACGAGTGAGGGCACTCGGAATGACGCGTTGTCCCGTGAAGAGGAGTGCATCGGCGAGTTCGCCACCCAACAGCAGTTTTGGACCAAATGGTGGAATGGGGAAAAGTGCCGGACGTGAAAGCGTTGATGCGAGCACTTTGGTGAACTCCGCATTCGTTACTGGTTCTGGAGCGGTGAGGTTGACGGGGCCAGAGAGCTGAGAGGTGAGGAGATGGATGATTGCATTCACTTCGTCGGTGATGCTGATCCAACTCTGCCACTGCCTGCCGTTCCCGAACTTGCCACCAAGACCAAGCTTGAACAGCGGCAGTTGCTTCTTCAGCGCGCCACCCTGTGTTGACAGAACAATGCCGGTGCGCAAAAACACGGTACGAATTCCTGCAGCGGATGCTGGCGCTGCTGCGTCTTCCCATGCGCAGCACACGTCTGCAAGAAATCCTTCTCCGTCGGCGGAGGTTTCTTCCAAGATGTCGTCATCGCTTGCGCCGTAGATACCGATCGCAGAGCCGGAGAGAAATACTTTTGGCTTGGTCTCGAGTGCTGCCATGGTGTTGGCAAGAAGCGCGGTGCCCAACGTACGGCTCTCCAAGATTTCCATCTTGTATTCCTTCGTCCAGCGCTTGTCGCCAATGCCAGCGCCAGCAAGGTGCACAACAGCGTCAACGCCGTCGAAGGCAGATGGACTCATGACTGAGTTCTTGGGATCCCACTGCACCTCATCGTTCCGGCGTGGCTCGCGGCGAACAGCAGCCACCACGGTGTGCCCTTGGGCCTTGAGTTCGGTGGTGAGCGCGCGGCCAATGAGCCCAGAGGCGCCAGTAACAAGAATCTTCATGCCACAGTCAACCCGCCGAGGGCGGTGGTTGTTCCCCGTCACATTGGTGACCAAAGTCCCGTTCTCTGTGGCGACAGGGGGAGGGGCGTAGCCTGAGGGGCTCATGAGCACTCGCAAACTCATCCTCACCGCCCTGGTCTGTGGGCTCGCTGTCATGCTGGCTGGCGGAATCAAGCTGTTTCAGATGGCGACGGAAGATGTGGAAGCTGTTGTTTTCTCATTGGGAACGAGCCAAACCTTGGCCGATATGACCGTTTCCGTGACGAAAGTGGAACAGGAAGCCGATGCCACCTTGGTTACCGTGACAATGGTGGGCGTCGAAGGCGCGAATGCTGCCGAGGGCTGGCGCCTGCTGGCCAACGGCACCGTGATCTCTCCCTTGCTCACAAAGTCAACGTGTCGCACCACCACTAACGATGTTGTTGAAACATGTGTGGTGGGGTTCCCCGAGAGCACCGGCAGTGTGACGGTCGCCTATCTCAGGGCAGGAGAGCAATCTCAGTGGGCTCCATAGGCCAAACGGCTACCGTATAAGGCGTCGGTACAGCGTCGTATCGATGATTGGAGAAGACCCCCATGGCTGACCAGTACGACCTCGTTGTTGTTGGTGGCGGTCCCGGCGGATACGCCGCGGCCTTTTACGGTGCATCGGCTGGGCTGAATGTCGCTCTTGTCGAGAAGGACACCATCGGTGGTACATGCCTCAACCGTGGATGTATTCCTGCCAAAGCATTTCTTGAAACCGCTGCTGCACGTCGCCATGCTGAGCATGCTGCTGACTTCGGCATCGATGTCACTGTTGGTGCCACTGACTTTGTTGTCGCACAAGCACGGAAGCAGAAGATCGTTGATGGTTTGGTGAAAGGTCTCACCGGACTTGTCAAAGTCAAGAAGGTGACCTACCTCTTGGGTGTGGGTGCATTGAATGCCGATAACTCCGTCACCGTCACCGCTGAAGATGGAACAGTGACGCAAGTGAAGGGTGACGCTGTCATCCTCGCCGCAGGCAGCGTGCCTCGCGTGATTCCTGGTTTCGAACCTGGTGGTCCGGTCATGACGTCTGACGAAGTGCTCATGCTTGATCGCATTCCTGCACGCATCGCAGTGATTGGTGGCGGCGCCATCGGTTGTGAATTTGCATCAACGTTTGCTGACCTTGGCTCGCAAGTGACGATCCTCGAAGGCTTGCCAAAGATTCTCCCGGGTCTTGATGCGGACTTGGCCAATGTTGTTGTTCGCTCATTCCAAAAGAAGAAGATCGACATCAAGACAGGTGTTGCAGTGAAGGGCCACACGCCAACAGGCAGTGGTTCCACCGTGTTGTCCTTCGGTGAAGGCGAAACACTGGAAGTTGATGCGGTCATCGTGTCGGTGGGTCGTCGCCCATTCGCTGATCAGTTGGGTCTTGGAAACACAAAGGTCGCAGTGAGCGATCGCGGTTTCGTTGAAGTTGACGAATACTGCGCGACATCAGTTGATGGTGTGTACGCGATTGGTGACCTCATCAACACGCCACAGCTTGCACACGTTGCATACGCAGAAGCGATCCTTGTGGTGCAGCAGTTGCTCGGCGAGAACGCGATCCCTGTTGATTACGACCGCGTGCCCTGGGCGATCTATTGCAGCCCAGAAGTTGCTTGGGCTGGTCCTGGTGAAGAGGCAGCAAAAGCTGCTGGGTACGACGTTGTCGTTGCAAAGCATCAGTTCCGCGCCAACAGCCGCGCAATGATTCTCGGCGAAATCGATGGTCTCGTGAAGATCATCGCGAAGAAGAACCCTGATGGTTCTGCTGGTCAGGTTCTCGGCGTGCACATGGTGGGACCATGGGTCACCGAGCAGTTGTCGGGCGGATATCTCGCAGTCAACTGGGAAGCAACAGTCGACGAGATTGCACATTTCATTCAGCCGCACCCGAGCCTTTCGGAATTGTTCGGCGAGACAGTGATGTCTCTTACCGGCCGCAGCATCAACTCTTAAATCGCAACGCAAGGAACTACGACAATGGCAGAGATCACACTCCCTCAACTTGGCGAAACCGTCACCGAAGGAACCATCACACGATGGTTCAAGAAGATCGGCGACACGGTCGCAGCCGACGAGCCATTGTTCGAAGTCTCCACTGACAAAGTTGATACAGAAGTTCCATCGCCGATTGCAGGCGTACTGACAGAGATTCGTGTCCCCGAAGGTGACACTGTCGCAGTCGGAACCGTCATCGCTGTTGTTGGCGACGCCTCATCAGCACCGGCTGCTCCTGCCGCCAGTGCGGCTCCTTCGGCACCGGCCTCAGAACCCGAAACCCGCACAAGTGCGACGGTTTCGGAACCTGAGCCGGTACCCGCAGCCGCACCTCAAGCATCAGCGGCCCCAGCTCCTCAGGCCGCACCCGCGCCAGCAGCAACGGCGCCGGCTGCTCCTGCTCTTCAGGTATCGGCAACTCCTGTTGCAAGTGTGGGTTCGTCGGTCGTGTTGTCGCCGGTGGTGCGAAAGCTCATCGCAGAAAATGGTCTCGACGTCTCGCGTATTCAGGGCACAGGTCCTGGTGGTCGCATTACGCGTGATGATGCAATGGCAGCAATCGGTCGTCAAGGTGCAGCACCTGCTGCGGCACCAGCCACAACGACAGGTACTGCTCCGGCACCTGCACCACGTGGTGTTGCGCCACGGGTTGTTGCCGGCTCTCGTGATGAAGTCGTTGCCTTGTCGAAGATTCGCCAAGCAACAGGCATTCACACATTGATGAGTAAGGGTGCCATTCCTGCCGCATTCAGCGTGGTGGAAGTTGACTTTGCAAATGTTGACTCAACACGTTTGCGCTTGAAGGAAGAATTCAAAACAGCTGAAGGCTTCAGCCTCACGTACTTGCCATTCATTGCTCGCGCTGTTGTGGATGCCATCAAGGAATTCCCGCACATGAACTCATCTGTCGGTGAGAGTGAACTCATCATTCACAAGTATGTGGATCTCGGAATCGCAATTGACCTCGACTATCAGGGCCTTCTTGCTCCGGTTATTCGTGATGCCGATGAGAAGCGTCTTCGTGCGATTGCTCGTGAAGTCAATGATCTCGCTGTTCGTGCACGTAGCCGTCAGTTGTCTCCGATGGAGATCTCTGGTGGAACTTTCACCATCACGAACAACGGTTCCTCTGGATCCGTTCTCACCATGCCGATTATCAATCAGCCACAAGTTGCAATTCTTTCGACTGATGCTGTGAAGAAGAAGCCAGTCGTGATTGAGATTCCTGGTGGCGGCGAAAGCATTGCAATTCACCCAGTAGGCAACTTGGCAATGGCATGGGATCATCGAGCATTCGATGGTGCGTATGCAGCCAACTTCCTGGTGAAGGTGAAGTCCATCCTCGAGACCCGCGACTGGTCGTCCGAGGTCTAGGCAGGCCATCGCGACGGAAGTGTTCGAAACAATGCCCGACACATCCACACAACTTCATGTGCGGTGGCTGGGGCGCGTGCGTTATGCAGAAGCACTAGCAGTACAAGATGCGATGTTCCGTCATGGAACTGGAAACCGTTTGCTTCTCATGGAGCATCCACATGTCTTTACGTATGGTCCATCTGCCGACCTAAAGAAGAATCTTCGATGCGATCCTGCAGCAGTGGGTGCAGATTTTGTCCGCGTGAAGCGCGGTGGTGACATCACGTATCACGGCCCAGGTCAATTGGTGGGCTACCCATTGCTCAATCTGGCATCGAAGCACGGCAACGATGGTCCTGCAGACACCGTTGCGTATGTCTGTTCTGTTGAACAAGTCATTATCGATTCGTTGCACGAGATTGGCCTGACCAATGCCGCACGATTCGCCGGCTATCCCGGCGTATGGCTTGATGTCGATACGAATCCTCGAAAGATTTGTGCAATCGGTGTTCGAGTGAGTCGTCGTCGCACAATGCACGGATTCGCTGTCAACGTGCACACAGATCTTGACTACATGAGCACCAACATTGTTCCGTGTGGAATTGATGAGTATCCGGTGACGTCAATTGCGGCCGAAGGCATTGAAATCTCAATGCACGAATTCACCGATGTTGTTGCGCGCCATGCAGCACTGAAGTGGGGCAACGGCGAGATGGAACGACAAGACGTCGCGTGGAAGCAAACGCCTGATGATCTCTCGGCTTTTTCTCGTGGTGAAGGCCCGGGCCAGCCAGTGCGCATGCTCGGTCGTCTTGCGCGCGCGGGAGTAGAAGATTCCATTCCGTTGTCAGAGCGCAAGCCAGATTGGATTCGTCCTCATGTCAAGCATGGTGAAGAGGTTCTGAACCTCAAGAAGACATTGCGTGATCTCTCATTGGTGACGGTGTGTGAAGAAGCAGGTTGTCCGAATTTGTCGGAGTGCTGGAACGATGGGACCGCAACATTCATGGTGTTGGGTGAGCGCTGTACACGTGCATGCGGCTTCTGTTTGATTGATACACAGAAACCCGAAGCCCCTGATGCACAAGAACCCATGCGAATTGCTGAAGCTGTGTCACAGATGGGCCTGAAGTTTGCAGTCCTCACCATGGTTGCTCGTGATGACCTTGCTGATGAGGGCATGGAACATGTTGCGGAATGTATTCGTGCGATTCGTTCTGTTGATTCCAGCATTCAGGTGGAAGCTCTGATTTCTGACGCACGCGGCACAGATTCTCTTGACCTTCTCATCGCGGCTCGTCCCGACGTTTTCAATCACAACACTGAAACGGTTCCTCGCTTGCAGCGTGCTGTGCGACCCAGTGCCGGCTATGCGCGCAGTTTGGGTGTTCTGGCTCGCGGGAAGGCCGCAGGACTCACTGTGAAGTCAGGACTCATTGTGGGCATGGGAGAAACCGACGAAGAAGTTATTGGTGTTCTCGCGGACTTGGCCGAGATTGGCGTAAACATCGTGACGATTGGGCAGTACCTGCGCCCAACGACGAACCACTTGCCCGTGGCGCGCTGGGTTGAACCAGAGATTTTTGAGATGTACAAGCGTGTTGGTGAAGAACTGGGTATCGGTCATGTTGAGTCAAGCCCGCTGACCCGTTCCAGCTATCACGCTAGAGAATCTGCAGAACACGCCGTACCTGTCACAATTGGAACACGATGAATATCACCACCGACGCTTCTGTCTTCATTGCACGACTTGATCGAGCACGCTCTGAGATGAAGCGCACCGGAGTGGATGCACTGATCTTGTCGTTGGGGCACGACATGCCGTATCTCATGGGCTATCTGGCAATGCCGCTCGAGCGACTCACGATGTTGGTTGTGCCTCGAGATGGCGAAGCATCGCTCATCATTCCGCGCCTTGAGGGTCCACGCGTGCAAGAACTTCCAGGCGTGTTCACGATGATTCCGTGGAATGAAACAGAAGACCCTGTTGCAATCGCCCACGCATTGTTAGGCGCTGCACAGACCATCGCAGTGGGGGACCAGATGTGGTCGCGATTCTTGGTCGACCTATTGGCTCTTCGCCCGTCGTCAAAATATGTTCGCAGCGTGACTGTGATGGAGGCATTGCGGTCACGCAAAGATGCGGCAGAGATTGCAGCCCTTGTTGCTGCAGGTGCCGCCGCCGACCGTGTGGCGGCACAGTTGCACGCTGGTGACATTCCGATGGTGGGCCGTACCGAAGCTCAGGTGTCGAAAGATATTTCTGCTCGACTCATTGCCGAAGGTCATCAGAAAGTGAACTTTGCAATTGTTGCTGCAGGGGAGAATGCTGCAAGTCCACATCATCATGCAGGCGATCGTGTGATCAAACACGGTGAAATAGTGCTGTGCGACTTCGGTGGCACGATGAACGGGTACTGCAGTGACATCACTCGTTGTGTTCACCTGGGTGAGCCACCGAAAGAGATTTCCGATGCGTATGACGTGTTGTTTGAAGCGCAAGCTGCGGCAGTGTTGGCTGGCAAGGTCGGCGTTACTTGTGAATCAGTTGATGCTGCTGCCCGCCGTGTGATTGATGCTGCTGGTTATGGCGAATACTTCGTCCATCGCACAGGTCACGGCATTGGCATGGAAGAGCACGAAGACCCATACATGGTGTCGGGCAACACCACGTTGCTTGCTGCCGGTCACGCGTACAGCGTGGAGCCAGGCATTTACATTCCCAACAAATGGGGTATGCGTTTGGAAGACATCGTTGTGGCAACAGAGAATGGGCCAATGCCTGTCAACCATGCCAATCACCATCTCGTGATTCTCGACAAGTAGGCACATCATGATCAGGCTTGATGCGGCAACTGTTCTTCTCCAATGGGCTACCGGAGGACTCTTCTTCTTGTGGTTCACCACACGCAAACATGAAATGGGTGCTGGTTACGGCTGGCTCATGCGTTCCACGTTCTTGTTGTTGGCCGGTGGTGCAGCAGCGGCTGGTTTCGCAACTGATGTCATTCTTGTTCGTGAGGTAGCAGCGATTGGTTGTGCGCTCGCTGCGTTGTTAACACTGAAGCGAAAGAACCCACAGTGGGATCTCTTGGCACCCGCAATTGGAATTGTGGGTGTCATTGCAGGCGCCATTGATGCCGCAGATGGTGCTGGTGGAATCACAGTCAACTTGCTGCGAGTTCTCGTGGGTACTTTGTTCCTCGGTGCAGTGAGCGACGCAATGTTGTTGGGGCACTGGTACTTGGTGCAGCCAGGCTTGCCGCGTTCCATTCTGAGTGAACTTGTCACTGCATTGAGGTGGATCACACCGTTTGAGATTCTCGTGATGTTGTTGCCCACAGGAATGTTCAGTGTCTTTGCCGGCTCTGTTGATGATGGTTGGGGTGGCATGTTGGGGTGGTTCTGGATCGCATGTGCGATTTCCACCGTGGTGCTTACTGAAGTCACGCGTGCAGCGTTGAAAGAGAAGTTTTACTCAGCAGTGATGGCAGCAACGGGGTTGCTGTACTTGGCAATTCTCACTGCTTTCGGTACGGACCTTGTGGCCCGTGCAGTTCTCGCTTAGAACTTCGAGTAGTCGACAGAGAACCAACGCTCAGGTCGTGTGGACACGCGCACTGAATTGGAGTCTGACCCTCTGTCGGCGTACTTATTGCCTTCTTTGATACCGAGATAGCGCTGAGCCATGGGGCGGCTATGAAGTTCTTTATCGGCTTCAGAGATTGTGGCTGTTCCTTCAATGGTGACGTACTTGTAGGGAAGAGATTCCGATTGCGCACACAAGCTGAACCGCATTGATTTCTTTAGGAGACGGCCTTTGAGCGAGTCGGGCTCTGTGAGGAACCACAATTCACCGCCGGGCTCGTACATGTACCAAATGGGCACGGTGAGCGGCGGGCCATCCTCGCGCTCGATTGAGAGAATTCCCACATGGAAGTCGGCGAGGAATTGCTCCCTCTCTGTTGTTGACATGGAAAGTGCGCTCATGCGCTTCACTGTAATCGCCTGCGAACGCCTAGCGTACGGAGCATGGATTTCTTCGAGCGCACCGTATACAACGCTGATCACGAACAGTTTCGTGCCGTCTTTCGCCAATGGCTAGACAATGAAGTAGTGCCGAACCACGAGCAGTGGGAAGCGGACGGAATTGCTCCACGTGAGATCTGGCTTGAAGCAGGCAAGCATGGCTTCCTCGGCTATCACGTGCCAGAGCAGTACGGCGGTGGTGGCACCGACGACTATCACTTCGGTGCAGTGATGCAAGAAGAAGTATCTGATGCAGGTGTCATTGGTAGTGCCAATGGCATGACACTGCATAACGACATTGTGTTGCCGTACTACTTATCTCTCGCAACAGATGAACAGAAGTCTCGTTGGTTGCCCAAGATGGTGACGGGTGAATACATCACTGCTATTGGCATTACTGAACCAAATGCAGGCAGTGACATGGCAGGAGTGAAGACCTCAGCCGTGAAGCACGGAGACACATATGTGGTGAATGGTGCAAAGACGTTCATCACCAATGGAATTAATGCCGATTTGGTCTTGACCGTTTGTCGCACAGATCCTGATGCTGGTCATCGTGGCATCTCGCTTGTTGTCCTTGAACGTGGCATGAAGGGATTCGAGCGAGGACGCAATCTCAACAAGTTGGGTATGCATGCACAAGACACTGCTGAATTGTTTTTTGACAATGTCGAAGTACCTGCAGAAAACATTTTGGGTGAGCCTGGCATGGGCTTTACATATCTCATGACCAATCTTGCGCAAGAGCGTTTCGGAATGGCGTTGGGTGCAGTTGCTGTTGCAAGAGCTGCAATACGTTGGACGCTTGAGTACACCAAGGAGCGCAAAGCATTTGGTCAGTCCATTGCTAGTTTCCAGAACTCAAAGTTTCTTCTCGCAGAACTTCATACGGAAACACAAATGGCGCAGGCCTATGTTGACCGCTGTTTGGAACTGCACTGTGAAGGCAAGTTGACAGCAGAACAAGCTGCGGCTGCGAAGTACATCACTACAGAGTTGCAAAACAAAGTGGTCGATCGCTGTCTACAACTGCATGGTGGGTATGGCTACATGTTGGAGTACCCAATTGCTCGGGCATGGGCCGACAGCCGTATCCAAACGATTTATGGCGGTACGACTGAGATCATGAAAGAGATCGTCGGTCGCGCACTCTCGAAGTAGTTACTTCACAATTCCTTGCTCGCGCAAAGTTGAGGCATCGAAACCAAGCGCTGTCACGATCTCATCCGTATCTGCGCCCATCAGGGGGGCATGATTTCCGGGCTCAATCGGAGTTGCACTGAAGCGGGGAGCAGGGCGTGCTTCGCGAATGGTGCCAGCAACAGGATGATCGCGAAGAACGAACGTTTTGTTGTGAATGACTTGAGGCTCTTCCGTCACTGTTTTCAGATCATTGAGTCCACCAGCAGGAACTTCGTATTTCACAGAGGCTTCCAGGAACTCTGCGACCGTCATCTTGGATGTCAGTTCTCGAATGATTTCGCGATACTCAACGTCATTCTTGCCCCGCAATTGCACTGTGGCGAAACGTGGGTCATCGGCAAGTTCAGGTTTGCCAAGAGCCGCGCAGTATCCACGAAACTCTGATTCGGAGAGGACAGTCGCCACGGCGTAACCATCGCTGAACTCGATTGCCTTGTAGCTAGACGCAATGGTGGGGAGACGAACAACATCGTCATCTAGCAGTGCTTCATCCATCGCACAGTCGGGCCACGTGAATGCAATTGCGGCATCAAGCATTGACAAGGTGATGTGTTGTCCGCTGCCACCACGTTCGCGAGCAAAAAGAGCAGCTGTGATGGCTTGACTGGCGGTGTATGCCGTGACTTTGTCGCAGATGAGAGTGCGATAGATCGATGGCTTGCCAGTTGATTTGTCGGTTTGCACGCTTGCGAGCCCAGAGGTTGCTTGAATCACATTGTCGTAGACGCGCCGCCCGCTGTTTGGTCCGTCTTCACCAAAACCAGCGATGGAGACATAGACCAGCCGAGGATTCAGGGCAGCAACTTCTTCGTAACCAAACCCCAAACGTTCCATTGCACCTGGTCGAAAGTTCTGAATCAGAACATCTGATTCCTTGATCAATGTGCGCAGAACTTCTTTGCCTGTCTCATGCTTGAGGTCGACAACAAGTGACTTCTTACCGCGATTGTGCAATGCATAGATACCAGTCATGCCATTTTTCTGGGTACCGATGTGGCGCATCATGTCGCCCATGCCGGGTGATTCAACTTTGATGACTTCAGCGCCTTGATCAGCAAGCATCATCCCGGCAAGTGGGCCGGAAATCATGGTCGACAGATCGATGACCTTGATGCCGGCAAGTGGACCTGTACTCATCGCAGACCTGCGCTCACAGTGGAGACCCAGTGGCAACCAATGGCCAGGGGCGTTCACGCTCTAAGCGATGTGCAAGTTCTAACAAGATGGGCTCAGAGAAGTGAGGCCCGATGATCTGCAGTCCAACGGGCAATCCATCAACAAAACCGCCGGGAACTGAGATGCCTGGGTTGCCATAGAGATTGCAGGGGAATGTGAGTTGACCATTGTTGCCGGCTCCTGCCTTGATGCCACCGAACTCACTGGGCAATGGACCTTCAGCGTTAAAGGCAATGTCGGGGTTTGTTGCCGTGATGATGAGATCAACATCTTGAAAAATCTGTGCCATGCGTGTGTTCAACGCAGCACGACGTTCCTCAATACGTGATCGTGCTTCGGCGTTGTACTTGCCTGCTGTGTATTCGAGACCCAAGCGCATCTCGGGTGTGAGTTGATCTGCACATGCTGGCCAGTGATCTTTCAGTGCGTGAGCAATCTCAATCATTCCGCTGATGGACCATGCAGCACCCATACGAGGCAACGAGGTGTCGAGATTGTCAACACGCTTCAATCCGGCATTTGCCACGAGAAAGTCAGCTGTCTCCAACAGGACATTCCACATGGCGGGGGAGACAACAGCGCCACCCCAATCGCTCACGATGGCAACGCGCAAACCTTTCACGTTCACGGTGCCAAGACCTGCTTCCCACCCATCAACACGAGGAAGACTGAGGGGGTCGTGAGCATCGTGACCGTTACATACGTCAAACCAACGAGCCGTGTCGCGAACACTGCGCGATACGCAGCCAACCGTGACGGTGAGGTTGCTGAACTCTGCACCAGGTCCGCGAGGAATACGACCATAGGTTGCCTTCAAACCAACAAGACCAGTGAAGCCAGCAGGGATACGAATGGATCCGCCGCCATCGCCAGCAGTCGCCAGTGTGTACAAGCCACCTGCAACACCTGCTGCACTGCCACCGGATGAACCACCGGGTGTGCGCGATGTGTTCCACGGGTTTCGTGTTGCGCCGTTGAGAACTGTGCGTGTCACATTGACGCCACCAAACTCGCTTGCAGTGGTGAGGCCGAATGCAACAGTGCCACCGCGTTCAGTAATGCGGTTGACATGAATACTTGTCTTGGTTGCAATGCGATCAGCGAATGGCATCGACGCTTCAGTGTCAGGCCAACCCTTCACAGGGTCAAGTTCTTTGATGCCGAGTGGCACTCCACCAAACGGAAGAGAGATGTCTGCCGCAGTTGCCCGTTCGAGGGCACCGTCTGTATCGATAAACGACTCGGAGTTGAGCCCGCTGGCCTTCACGGCGTTCAGCGTTGCCTGCATCTCTTCTTTGGGGTGTCTGCGGCCTGCGCGGTATTCCTCGACGAGTGAACAAGCATCGCCCTGCCATGGTGAATCAGTCATGGAGGCAAGTTAGCCCACCAAGGCCCATCTCAATCCGTTGGGAAAACCCTTGTGGGACTAGGGTCAAAGGGTCATGGATAGTCGTACCTTCCTGGGTCTCCAACAGACCCACAACCCCTTCCGCTGGTACCTGCCTGTTGAGATGAAACTCTGTACCGGGGGCAATTTCCTGTACGGAGGCAGCGCCCTTGGCGCAGCAATCTCGGCTCTCGAAGGCGCCACCGGCCGCAATGTCATCTGGGTCACCGCCCAGTACCTCAGCTATGCCCGCCCCGGCGAGGTGATGGATATCGATGTCATCGTGCCCGTGACGGGTAACGCCATTACGCAGGCGCGCGTCATTGCGCGTGTGGGTGAGCGCGAGATCATCACTGTGAATGCCGCGCTCGGCGATCGAGACTTCGAGTACTCCGGCCAGTTCGAAACAATGCCAGACGTCGGCAGTCCTGATGACTACCCCGATTGGAAGCATCGTTTCCTTGTAAAGGGTTCTATTCATGACTTCATGGATGAGCGAGTCGTGAAGGTGCGCGCAGAAGAAGATCTTGATGGGTCTTTGGGTGACGGACAAACAATCATGTGGGCTCGTTTGCCTGAAGTGATTGATGGGGTTGATGCAGCAACGCTTGGCGTGTTGGGTGACTTTGTCCCGCGCGGCGTCGGACAAGCATTGGGCATTCGTGGTGGCGGCAACTCGCTCGATAACACGTTGCGTGTGATGAATCTTGTGCCCACCACATGGGTGCTACTGGACATTCGCGTGCATGGTGTTGCGCGTGGGTTCGGTCACGGACTCGTCAACATGTTTGCTGAGGACGGAACTCTGATGGCGACAGCCAGTCAGAGTTGTATCGCAAGAATTCACAAGGGCTAACGCTCGCATTACAAGATCACAATTCAGGGGGAAAATATGAACGCATACGGAGCGAAAGCACAACAAGGAATGCCAGTGCGGCCAGGAATGACAGTTCCTCTGCCGGGCCATCTCAATACGCATCGTGATCGCCTCATTGAACTGGCTGATATGGGATACACCGACATTTGGTCGGCAGAAGCTGACGGTGCCGATGCATTCACGCCGCTTGCACTTGCATCAGCGTGGGAGCCTCGCCTTCGGTTGGGTACGGCAATTGTTCCTGCATACACACGTAGTCCGGCCTGTTTTGCACAGTCAGTGGCAACGCTGGCTGATGCTGCACCAGGGCGCTTTGCAATCGGTATCGGCTCTTCGAGCAATGTCATCGTGCAGAAGTGGAATGGCATCCCGTTTGATGAGCCATACAAAAAAGTTCGTGACGTCGTTCGATTCCTTAATGATGCGTTGTCAGGTGAGAAGGTCACGAAGCAATACGACACATTCAATATTGATGGTTTCCGCTTAGGAATTCGTCCTGAAGTGAAGCCGCAGATTCTTGTTGCAGCATTGCGTGAAGGAATGCTTCGCCTGGCTGCGCGAGAAGCAGATGGCGCCATTATCAACTGGTTAAGTGCTGAAGACGTCACACGTGTCGCTGAAGTTGTTCACGGCGCAGCAGAGGGCACGCCCAAGGAGATTGTTGCGCGCATCTTCATCTGTCCATCAGAGAACACAGAAGTGGTGCGTGCTGCTGCTCGTTTCGCTATTGCGGCGTATCTCAACGTGCCGGTGTATGCACAGTTCCACGCTTGGCTTGGTCGTGGCGATGAACTCAAGGGCATGTGGGATATGTGGAAGGCAGGGGATCGCAAGGCAGCTCTTGCAGCGATTCCGGACGAGGTTGTTGACCAACTCATCGTGCACGGATCGCCAGAGTATTGCCGTGATCGCATTCGTCAATACTTCGATAATGGTGTCACAACATCGTCGCTCGCCATCATGCCGTTCGACCCAGAGTTGAACTACTGGGAGGCCGTGAAGTCACTGTCGCCCGCAGCGCACAAGTAACTCATGACAAACGAAGCCAAGGGGGTCACGAGGGAAGGCTGGCGACTGCTATTCGCCACGTTGAAACTCCAACAACGTGCTCTCATTATGGGTGCGTGCGTAGGGCTTGCGTGGACACTTGGCAAAGTTGCTGTTCCTCAACTCACCAAGTTGGCGATTGATCGAGGGATTGAGAAGAACGGCTCATTGCTGCTCTGGACAATGTTGATTTTGGCGGCTGCGGTGATCGCCGGTGTCTTCGCTGGATGGCGTCGTTACATCGCATTTCGTGAAAGTCGCCTGACAGAAACCATGTTGCGCGAGCGAATCTTCGCTCAGATTCAAGGTCTGCATGTCGGCTATCACGACAAAGCACAGACTGGGCAGTTGATGAGTCGTTCCTCGAGTGACTTGCAGCAAGTGCAGGGCTTTGTTGTCAACATTCCCATCTTTGTCTCTCAGATCACAATGGTGATTGGCGTTGTCGTCATCTTGTTCTTCTCTGATCCGATCCTTGCCGCGGTGTCGTTGTTCCCATTGCCGTTCATCAATATCTCCGCGCGTTCCTTCTCGCACAAGATTCACCCTGCGGTGATGGCTGTGCAGCAAGAGCAAGCGCAATTGGCAAACATCGTGGAAGAGTCAGTCTCTGGCATCCGTGTTGTTAAAGGGTTTGGTGCCGAGGCAGTACAGCAAGGCAAACTCAACATTGAGGCTGATGACATTCGGCGCGAATCAATGCGTGCGGCGCGTATTCGCAGTCGTTTCCTGCCCGCTATTGACCTTCTGCCTTCGCTCGGTCTCGTTGCAGTTCTTGGTCTTGGTGGTCACCGTGTCATCAACGGTGATATGTCGTTGGGTGGACTAGTCGCGTTCAACACGTACCTCACCATGTTGATCTGGCCAATGCGCAACATTGGTATGACAGTCGCCTTTGCCCAGCGTGCGGCGTCTGCACTTTTGCGAGTGAATGAAATTCTCTCTGAAGTGCCGGCAATTGCAGACGCTGTTGAACCACGCAAATTGCCTCAAGCAGGGCTGGCACAACCAGTGGGGGCTGTGAGTTTTGACAATGTGGTGTTTGGGTACGACATTGGTCATGCCGATATCACGGTGTTGAATGGTCTGTCCCTCACGATTGCCCCAGGAGAGTCAGTGGCAATTGTGGGCGCAACGGGTTCTGGTAAGTCCACCATCACTCGGTTGCTGCTGCGCTTTTACGATCCGCAATCGGGCAGTATCACACTGGATGGTGTTGATCTTCGTGATCTGACGCTCTCAGACCTTCGTCGTGCCGTCGGAGTTGTATTCGAAGACACACTGTTGTTCAACGACACAGTCTCGGCGAACATTGCATTTGCAAAGCCTGAGATAAATCAAGAGATAGTGATTCGGGCCGCAAAACTTGCCGGTGCACATGAGTTCATCATGCAGTTGCCGCAGCAGTACGACACGGTGCTGGGCGAACGCGGGTTTTCACTGTCGGGTGGACAGCGCCAACGCATTGCGATTGCACGCGCCATCGTTGCGGATTCACGAGTGCTTGTCCTTGACGATGCAACCTCGGCAGTTGACCCCACGAAGGAACATGAGATTCGCGACGCGTTGGCGACGGTGATGCGTGGGAGAACAACTCTTGTGATTGCACATCGCCCCGCCACGATTGAGTTGGCGGATCGTGCTGTTCTTCTCGACAATGGTGTGATTGCAGCGGTTGGTACGCATCATGAGTTGCTAGCGACCAATGAAAAGTATCGAGAAGTTCTCGCAGCATGGTCTTCCCCGCAGGTGGTGGAGTAATCATGTGGTCTGGTGGCGGCCGCGGCGGTGGGAGAAGTGTTGTTGACGAAGATGAGAAACTTGATCGTTCACAAACACGTGTCGTACTGATTCGCAGCATCAAAATGGCAGGGGAGTTCCGCCGTACGGCTGCACTGGCAATGTTCTATGTCGTCATCACGGTGTTGTGCGCACTGGCTGGTCCTGTCCTCGTACGGCACGGTATTGACTCGGGCATTAATGCCAAGGACGCCAGAGTTCTCAATATGACCGTCATCGCATATCTCGTTGTAGTTGCAGTTGCGTATGTCATTGGGCGCTTGCAATATGTGGCGTTGAACTCCGCAGGTGAGGGCTTCCTTCGTCTCTTGCGCATACGAGTTTTCACACAGATGCAACGTCAGTCAATGGCGTTCTTTGACCGGGAAAAAGCCGGAGTTCTAGTGGCGCGCATGACGGCCGATGTGGAGTCCATGTCAGAACTTGTTCAGTGGGGACTGATGCAGTTCCTTTCTTCGTTCCTTTTGCTCTTCTTTGCTTTCTTTCTTCTGTTGAGCATGTCGTGGCAATTGACCCTCATCAGCCTCATTGTCTTCCCATTCCTTATTGCGGCGTCAGTGAAGTTCCAGCGGGACTCAAGTCGGGCATACCTCGAAGTGCGCGAAAAGGTGGGGGCGAATCTCTCGGCATTGCAAGAAGGAATCACGGGAGTACGCGTCATTCAGGCATACGCCCGTGAAGACGAGCAAATTCGTCGATTCAAAGAGTCAAATCGTGAGCTCTTCCGCAGTCATCTCTACAGCGTCAAGGTGAGCACCTGGTACTTCGGTCTCATTGAGTTTGCGGGTATTGCTTCGTCCGCTCTCATTGTTGGACTCGGTGGATTCCTTGTGCACAGAGGGTCCGTTTCGCTAGGAACTGTGGTGGCGTTTGTTCTTTTGCTAGCAACGTTGTTTGACCCTGTGCAGCAACTGTCTCAGCTGTACAACACCTTGCAGTCGGCAGCTGCATCACTGCACAAATTGTTCGCCATCATTGACGCAGAACCCGATGTTGAGGAATCGACGCATCCCACACCACTTCCATCGACAGGGAATCTTGTTGTTGAGAACATCACGTTTGCGTATGCAGGTTCTGCGAAGCCAGCACTTGACAATGTGAGCGTCACGTTGACAGCCGGTACGCGTCTTGCACTTGTTGGTCCCACGGGCGCAGGTAAGTCAACGCTGGCAAAACTGATGGCTCGCCTGTATGACCCACAAGAAGGCTCGGTCTCCTTTGGTGGTATCAACCTTCGTGATGCATCCATGGAAGATCTTCGTGGTCGCATTGTTGTGATTCCACAAGAGGGCTTCCTGTTCGATGGCTCTGTTCGTGACAACTTGTTGATTGCAAAGCCCGATGCCACGGAAGCCGAACTATTGGCTGCTCTGGATCGCTTGGGATTACGAGAGCGCTTCGAAGCACTCCCTGAGGGCCTAAACACTGAGGTTCGCGAACGCGGGTCTCGTTTGTCGGCAGGTGAACGACAGCTAGTGGCGTTGTCTCGTGCGGCACTAGTTGACCCAGCTGTGCTGGTGCTTGATGAAGCAACGTCAAACCTTGACCCAGGTACCGAGATGCTGATTGAGGCGGCGCTCGAGCGTCTGATGGTGGGCCGTTCTGTCATCGTGGTTGCTCACAGGCTCTCCACGGTGCAGCGTGCCGACAAGATCGCTGTTGTTGCCGATGCGCAGATTGCTGAAATCGGAACACATGATGAGTTGGTTGCTCTCAATGGTCACTACGCGTTGCTTGCGGCAACCTGGAACAAAACTCAGCCGCATTAATCGGATGAGCGATTGCGATTAGTCGCGAGCGACGAAGTACTTAGCCTTCGGGTGATGGCAGATAATCGCTGACGTTGTCTGCTCTGGTTGGTATTGCCATCCAGTTTCTTCACTCACTTCGATGCCGATGCGGCCAGCTTCGAGAAGCTCTGCCACCGTGGCATTGTCTTCGAGGTCTGGACAAGCGGGGTAGCCCCAGCTGTAACGACCACCGCGGTACTGCTGACGGAAGAGTCCGGCAAGAGATGGGCCATCTTGGTCCACATAGCCCCACTCGGTACGGATGCGATGATGCCAATACTCGGCCAATGCTTCCGCCATCTCAACGCCAATACCATGCAACACCATGTAGTCGTTGTACTTGTTCTCCGCAAAGAGTTCTGCAGCCTTCTCACTGACAGGTGAACCCATCGTCACGATGTGGAATGCGGCGTAATCCTTTTCGCCACTTTCTACACTGCGGTAAAAGTCAGCGATGCACATGTACGGCGCGACCTTTTGGCGTGGGTAATGGAAGCGTGTCTTCTCGACGGTGCGTGTGTCGTCGGTCCACACAATAAGGTCATTGCCATCGGCGTTTACGGGGAAGTATCCGTACACCACCTGAGGAACCAGGTAGCCACCAGATTTTGCTGCACCTAACTGTTCGCGCAACAACGGACGAATGCGATCCTTAAAGTCTGCATCGGTTTCGCCTTCATTGGGGCGGTACTGCCACTGGTTGCGGAACAAAGCGGTCTCGTTGATGTATTCGGCGATCTCATCGAGTCCGATGCCCTTTACAACTTTGCTACCCAAGAATGGAGGAGTAAAGACTTCGTTGTCTGTCTCAACCTCGGGTGAACGAGCAGGAATTGTTGACGGATCAACTTCGACCTTTTCGGCACGTTCAATGAGGCGAGTGCCCAACTTGCGACCAAAGTCAGGGTCATCGACACCGGTCTTCTTGATGTTCATCAGGGTGTCGAGAACAGAGAGACCTTCGAACGCATCTTTGCCGTAGAACACGCGACCGTCGTAAACCTTGCGGAGATCTTGTTCCACGTAGCTACGTGTGAGCGCTGCGCCACCGAGAAGAACAGGGATGTCGCTGAGCTCTTGGGTGTTGAGCTCTTGCAGGTTGTCACGCATGATGATGGTGGACTTCACGAGAAGACCACTCATGCCAAGTGCGTCAGCATTGACTTCTTTGACCTTCTCGATCATCTCTTGGATGCCGATCTTGATGCCAATGTTGTGCACTTCGTAGCCATTGTTTGTACAGATGATGTCGACAAGGTTCTTGCCAATGTCGTGTACGTCGCCTTTCACGGTGGCAAGAACGAGCTTTCCCTTGGCGCTGCTTTCGCCGGTCTTTTCCATGTACTGCTCGAGGTGTGCAACAGCAGTCTTCATTGTCTCGGCGCTCTGCAAAACGAATGGCAATTGCATACGACCGGAGCCAAACAGTTCACCCACTTCGCGCATGCCATCCAACAAAATCTCGTTGATGATGTCGAGTGCTGCAATGCCATTGCTACGAGCTAACTCAAGATCTTCAATCAGGCCTTCACGGTCACCGTCGATGATCCGCTGACGAAGAATTTGCTCAATGGTCCAGTCGGTGCGGTCAACCTTGACGGTTTCGACTGCCGACACACCAGCAAAGATCTCAAGAAGCGCAGTGAGTGGGTCGTAGCCCTCTTTGCGGCGGTCATAAATGAGGTCTTGGCACACCGTGATTTGTTCTTCGGGAATGCGAGCAAGCGGAAGAATCTTGGACGCATGAACAATGGCCGAGTCGAGGCCGTACTGACGAGCCTCGTGGAGGAACACACTGTTCAGTACCTGACGGGTTGCGGGGCTGAGACCAAAGCTCACATTTGAAAGACCGAGAGTGGTGAAAGCACCAGGAATTTCGTCCTTAATGCGCTTGATTGCTTCCAGTGTTGCAATGCCATCTTTACGAAGGTCTTCATCGCCAGTTCCGATGGGGAATGTGAGCGCGTCAAAGATGAGGTCACTGTTGGAGAGGCCATAACGCTCTGTTGCAATCTTTGCAATGCGATGAGCGACTTCCATCTTCCATTCGACATCACGAGCTTGGCCACGTTCGTCAATCAGCAAACAAATCACTGCAGCACCGAAATCTCGGGCCAAGGTGAAGACGCGGTCAAGGCGGCTACCGGGCTCTTCGCCATCTTCGAGGTTGGCGGAGTTGAGAATGCTGCGACCACCGGTGTGCAGAAGGCCTGCTTCCATCACTTCGGGTTCGGTCGAGTCGAGAACCAACGGCACACTGGCTTGGCTGGCGAAACGTGATGCAATCTCGTTCATGTCGACTGTGCCATCGTGGCCGACATAGTCAACGCACACGTCAAGAACATGCGAGCCTTCGCGAATTTGCTCGGTTGCCATCTTGAGACAGGTGTCCCAGTCTTCGCGCAGCATCGCTTCACGGAATGCTTTTGACCCGTTTGCATTAGTGCGCTCACCGATGATGAGGAAGCTTTGGTCTTGCTCGAGGGTGACAGCGGAGTACAGCGATGAGACGCTGGGTTCAAATTCTGGGGTGCGCGTCTTTGGCGTAACGCCATGGACTGCTTCGCACACTTGGCGCATGTGTTCCGGAGTGGTGCCACAGCAACCGCCAACGATGCCGATTCCCAAGTCGCTCACATGGTGGCGATGAAACTCGGCGAGTTGCTCAGGCGTGAGGTCGTAATGGGTTTTGCCATCAACAACGCTGGGGAGTCCAGCATTGGGCAACACGCTGATGGGAATGAGTGAGTGCTCGCTGAGATAGCGAAGGTGCTCTTGCATCTCTGAAGGGCCAGTGGCGCAGTTGATACCGATGACATCTGGCTTCATTGCTGCAAGCGATGCATACGCGGCACCAATTTCGGTGCCTACCAACATGCGTCCTGTTGTTTCCATGGTGACTTGCACCTGGATGGGAAGTTCGCGTCCGCATGCTTTCATTGCATTGCGGCATCCCTGCATGGCTGCTTTGATCTGTAGAAGGTCCATGCATGTTTCGATGAGGAAAAGGTCTGAGCCACCGTCAATCAGCCCACGCGCTTGCTCTTCGTAGGCATCGCGTAATTCGATGAAGCCTATGTGACCAAGGCTGGGCAACTTGGTGCCTGGTCCGATGCTTCCTGCGACATAGCGAGGGCGACCATCAGATTCGTAACGATCAGCGACGCGTCGCGCGATTGATGCTGCAGCGACATTCAGTTCGTATGCCTTCTCAGGAATGTCGTACTCCGTGAGCACGGTGGAGAAACTGCCAAAGCTGGCGGTCTCAATTGCGTCGACACCAGCCTCAAGGAAGGCAGCGTGCATGGCCTCGATGACATCGGGGCGAGTGAGGCACAACATCTCATTGCAACCTTCAAGAGAAGGGCCGCCAAAGTCCTCAGCCCCAAGCTCGAGGTCCTGAATAAATGTTCCGAAAGCACCATCAAAAACGATGACTCTCTCGCGGACGGCTTCAAGGTATGGCTGGCGATTCATGACTTCACCACGCTACTTGCGGCTGACCGCCCTCGTCAGGCCTCTGTGTCAATTACTGCATGCGAAATAGGGCATAAACAGGCCGTCGCCCATAGAGTCAATGGCATGGCTCGCGACAAGATCTACACCCGAGAAGGCGACGACGGCACGACCGGACTCTTCTATGGAGGCCGAGTGCCCAAAGACTCCGAATTGCCTCGTGCATACGGTGCAGTTGATGAGGCTCAGGCAGTGATCGGATTAGTTCGTACTGCAGCGGGTCACGGCACAGAAGTCGATGCCATCGTGGTGCCCGTGATGAAAGACCTCTATGTCTTGATGGCCGAGTTAGCCACGCTTCCTGAGAACCGCCACAAGCTCACCCCTGGATCGAGTTGCGTGACGCCCGAGATGGTTGATCGTCTTGAAGCCATCATCGACGACCTCGATACCAAGTTTGAACCCCCAACAGAGTTCGTGGTTCCTGGCGAGCATCCTGTGTCGGCATGGCTTGACTTCGCCCGCACAACCGTTCGCCGAGCAGAGCGTCAGGCCTATGGCGCCGCACCGCTTCCTTCGTATGTCGTGCCATATCTCAATCGCTTGTCCGACCTCTTGTGGACAATGGCTCGCTGGCAAGAGGGCGTGTCTCGTCCCGTCAAGAGTCTCTAAGCCTCGCATCGCTATGCGCTGATGCGCGCAACATAGAGTGGTCATATGCGCACCACGTTCTCAACGTCAAAGTCAGCCCCTTCAAAAGCTGAAGCAGTCATCATCCCGGTTGCAAGTTCGGGTCCTGTCGGAGCTGGCGTCGGCTTAAACCGTGATCAACTCTCGGCTCTTGGCTTTGAAGGCCGCACTGCCCAGACCGTCACGCTTCCCGGCGACAAAGGGAAAGTTCGCGTCTTGGTCGGCGTTGGTGATGTTCGTGATCTTGATGCCAACACAATGCGCACCATTGCTGCAGCCGCTGCACGTGCATCGAGTCGCTATGCATCGGTTGCAACCACGCTTGCATCAGTTGGTCGTGGCGCAACCAAAGCAAATGCACAGGCAGTCGTTGAGGGTATGGCTCTTGCGCTTCATCGTTGGGCTGATCTCAAGAACGACAAAGGCAGCCTTCCAAAGTTGACCTCGGTGACATTGGTGTCGTCGACAGAAACGACTGCGCTCACTGCTGGCATGAATGCTGGTGTTGCAACAGCTGGCGCCGTGTGTAACGCACGCGATTTCGCAAATACGCCGCCATCACATCTCACTGCTCGCGCATTCGCCGAGCGTGCAGTGGCGATCGCTGCAGAGTCAAACCTTGTTTCCACTGTCTATGACAAAGATCAGCTTGCAGCGATGGGTTGCGGTGGACTTGTTGGTGTTAACGCAGGCAGCGTTGAGCCTCCACGCATGGTGAAGTTGGAATACAAGCCAGCAAATGCAAAGTCTCATGTCGTTCTTGTTGGCAAGGGCGTGATGTACGACTCAGGCGGCATCTCGCTGAAGCCGAGCGACCCCAGCCATGCTTCGATGAAGATGGACATGAGCGGCGCTGCTGCAGTTCTTGCAACAATGAGCGCGCTCAGTGCTTTGAAAGTAAAGACACGTGTCACTGCATTCTTGATGTGCACCGACAACATGCCGAGCGGTAGCGCTCTCAAGCTTGGTGACGTTCTCACAATGCGCAATGGCAAGACAGTCGAGATTCATAACACTGATGCCGAAGGTCGTCTCATCCTTGCTGATGGACTTTCTCTCGGTGCAGAACTTAAGCCCGATGCAATGCTCGATATTGCAACTCTCACTGGTGCATGCATGGGCGCACTGGGCAAGCACATGGCGGGCGTGTTGGGAAATAACGATGCCGTTCTCGCGCAGATCAAGCAGTCCAGCAGCCGTACTGACGAATTGGTGTGGGAACTTCCACTTCATCGTCCGTACCGTGCCCTTCTCGACTCCAACGTTGCCGACATGCGCAACATTGGTGGCCCGCTTGCCGGTGCAACAACGGCAGCATTGTTCTTGAGTGAATTCGTCGGTTCCACACCGTGGGTGCACATCGACATGGCAGGTCCGATGGACTCTGATGGCGACAATGGTTGGCTGAATCGTGGTGCAACTGCATATGGCACACGCCTCATGATTGACTTCTGCGCGAACTTCACCAAGCCAGGTCGTAAGAACAAATAGTGCAGGGGTGTCGTACAACGACGCTGTTTAGTTTTGAAGCGGATTAGTTCTGCAGAGGAATGAGTTTCTCAGCAGCCTGAGCTAAATGGTCATTCCATTCATTAACTGACGTCGGTTCCACTGAAGGAATCACAACGAACTTTGATGCACCAACGGCGACGAACTGTTCAATGTTGGCCACTAACTTTTCCCAACTGTCGGGAACCAGAGTTGAGATGTCCTCAATGTCTGGTCTGCGAGCCTTGAGTCCGGCAAGAAGAGCGGCTGGAGGCTCGCCAATAACATATGGAATGAGGACACCAAAGTGTTCGTCTTCAATTTCTCGTTGGTGTTCACTTGCAACAGCATTCACTGTCTTCCAACCAGCAGCAGCTTCAGCTGGTGTGATGAATGATGGCAGCCAGCCATCTGCAAGGCGCCCGACGCGCTTCAGTTCACTCTCCGCGATGCCACCAAGCCACACTTCGGGTGGACTCTGCAGTGGCTTTGGTTCCACTCTGAGATTGTCGTAGTTGTAGAAATCTCCGTGGAACGTGACGGACTCTTCTGTCCAGCATGCACGAAGAACGGCTAATGCTTCGTTGAACATTTTTGCGCGCTGTGAACGCTCGACACCGAAGGCTTGTTGTTCGTGCGGGTCAGCGACACCGAGACCAAATGCAGGAAGAAGCCTTCCACCCGACATGCGATCAAGTGTGGCGAGTTCTTTAGCAAGGACAATGGGATTGCGACCAGGAAGAACCATGACGCTCATGCCAATTTTCAACTTCTGTGTTCGAGCAGCAGCCATTGACATTGCGACGAGCGGGTCGGGCGCAACGCCACCGATGCGTTCACTCAGCCACAAGCTGTCAAAGCGCAGGCGTTCCAATGTGTCGACAACCTCAAGAAAACTGGTGTCATTGAGCTTTGTTCGAACTCCGAGGCCGAATCCCACGCGTACTTTCACGTTCCCATGCTGTCATATCTGCTGTCGCGCAATAGCCTCGGCACATGGCTGAAACACAGGTTCTTGACCCATTTGCTCAATTTCGTCTGGACGGCAAAGTCGCCATCGTGACGGGTGCTTCCTCTGGGCTTGGTGCCCGCTTTGCAA